>Ga0308157_10000466_pt1 | contig 134067 bp, 134 predicted proteins | sample PhyBR1_FD_201035 | JGI IMG/M metagenome (GOLD analysis project Ga0308157, IMG submission 201035) | Phyllosphere microbial communities from UC Gill Tract Community Farm, Albany, California, United States - DLSLB.R1 | ecosystem: Host-associated > Plants > Phyllosphere > Unclassified | place... | reverse complement strand
GTGGAGTTCCGCTTCAATGTGTGAGGCGATTGGCTGCCTATCGCGTTGACCAGCGGGGGTTCAGTCGTCCAAGAGTGGGTTGTATCTCATGCTCAGCCCTCGTTCGATCGCCGCGAGGCCTCCGGCGATGATGACGAGGAGGTTCTGCCAACCCGCGAGGCGGATCGCCGGGATCTCGAATACTGGGAGCCCGACGTACGACGTCAGCACACCGACGAGGTTGATCAGCTGAGGAAGCTCGAGCAGAAGCACCCCCACGACGATGAGGGTGGCAACGATTCCGACTGCTCGACTGGTTGCGGGGTGCTGTCGGTCGAGGTTCGCTCGCCAAGCCTCGGCGGTGCCCGCAGCAGGGGTCAGCGGCTGGGTCTCCCGTGCCTTCGCCTCGCGGATGCGTACGTACTTCATCCCGAGCTTTGCGACAGCTGCCTCGATGTGCGCGCCGTCTTCGATGGCGAAGGAGGCCTTGCGTCGCGTTGTGTCGACGAGGCGACCGTCGCGGTACAGGGAGATGCGCTCATCGAGATCGAGGTACCCGGAGTCGACGACGTAGTGATGTCCGTTCCGGTGCACCTCGAATCTCCCCCGGATGAGGCCGGCTCCCCACCGGAGGGGCCTCAGCGTCGTTGATGATTGCGTGGTCACGATGCGACTCCTCGAAACATGTCGTCGATGGATGTCTGCAGCAGCGCGAGCGCCCGATCGGGCGAGGACTGGCCGAGGAGAACCTGCCCGCTGAGCCCTTCGGCCGTAGCAAGGAGTCCCTGAAGAGTGCCTTCGGTGTTGTTCGAGTCGAGGCGGATCCTGCTGGATTCCAGGAGGCGTTCGAGGAAGGCGAGAAGTTCGGCGTGCCCCTCGCGGATCCTCGTCGCCAGGATGTCCTCCGTGAGCGCCAGCGACTCGAACTGCGCCACCACCCGCAGTCGTCGCATCGCTGTGTCATCGGTGGGAATCATCGCGCGCAGGACGGCGGTCAACACCTGTTCCGGCGCGGCGGCTTCCCCGACGGCCGTGGCCACCTCTGCGGCAACGGCGTGCTGTACCGAGTCGAAGGCCGCGAGCATCAGAGCAGTGCGGTCGGGGAAGTAGTGCTGAACCCGGCCGGGCGAGACCCCAGCAGCGGCAGCAACTCGTCGCACCGTCAACGCGCCGGCACCTTCCACCGCCACCAGTACGCACGCTGCGGCAGCGATAGTGTCGCGCACTGTCTCGTGGTCCCGCCCCACACCTCGGCTCACTGGCACCTCCTAATCGATACGAGTGTATCGGATTGCGAGGCAGGTGTGCCAGATGTTCGTCCGTACCGGAACTCGGTGGAGTTCCGGTTCAACGTTTAATTGTCGGGTTCATTGATCGCGCCGTGCTGCATGCTTGCGGTAGATCTTGACCGCGGAGGCGACGCGCGGGTGCGGGTCGTCAGCAAGTAGGTCGGCAATGAGAAGTCCGCGCGCGACGTCACCATCTGTCCCTTTCTTGATGAACCATAATGGCGCGGTGATCGCAGACCGTCGTCGAAGTGGGTCGTCGGATCGTGCAAGGTCTTCGAGAACCCTAAAGTCGATCACGTCGCTTAGGATCGGCCACCCGATTACCCGGGGTGCTGCTCGATCAACCATGTCCCATGTCGTGATGGCGTCGTGGTGGTCGAGATAGATTGCGGCGAGAGCCTCACGCTCTTTGTCGGAGAGACGCCGACGGGCGCGAAAATCGAGGATGCAGAATGCGGCGAGGCGCGGCTCATACGCAGGATGGGTGAAAAGTCTCTCGAGCTCTGCTGGGGGGATGTCGGTGGCAAGCTTCGCCGTCTCGAACAAGGTGCCCATCCGGACGCCGATGACCGATTCATCGGTTGCGACTCGGGTTCGGATCCGCTCGGTCTCACGTGGGTCAGACGCGTTCTGCAGTGCAGCGACGAGTTCGTCTGCAGTTTTCAGGAGACTCCCCATGTTCGGATCTTAGCAAGGGTGTCAGGGTTGCGGCGTGAGCCCAGCGCGAACGGTGGGGCATCGTTAAACGCCTCATGGAGACGCCAGGCGGCGGCGTTGTACATTCGACAGATTCTTCTTCTGGACGGAGCTGCGAGCACGCCCGCCTCGTCCAGCCCGTAAAGGTTGTTCCGTGCCGGAACGTGGTGGAGTTCCGGTTTAACGTCTAGTCGATTCTGACCCAGACGTGCTGGCCAGGAGCGGCAGGCCCAGTAGACCTGGGTTCACGCTGGGTCTTCGCCCTGCGTGCCCCGGCGGGTGATCATCCGGTCGATGTGGCCGATGTGTTCATCGATGCGATCTGCGGGAATGCGCGCAGATGCCTGGAGTGTGGCCAGGCCGTGACAGCAGGCCCACAGCAGTTCGGCTGCGGCTACCGCGTCGTCGATGTGAGGCGCTTGGCGAGCCACATGCTCCGTGAGCGCGTTGAACGCGCCGGTGAGTTCAGGTGGAGTATGGGTGTCCGCAAAGGGTAGTGGCGTGGGGTTCGTGAACATGGCGTCGTATAGGCGCGGATGCTCGCGCACGAAGCCGAGATAGGTGTGGCATACCGCTTCGAGGCCGCGGCGATCGCCGATTCCGGCGTCGAGAGCGCGGACGCGTTGCTCGAGGTCGGCGAACCCTTGGAGGGTGACGGTCCGGATCACATCCTCGCGGCTGGAGAAGTGTTGGTAGAGCACCGGTTGGCTGAAGTCGATGCCGTCCGCGAGTCGACGAGTCGTGACCGCCTCCCAGCCTTCTGCTTCGGCGATCTGGCGAGCCAGCTCGACTATCTGCCGGCGACGGGCGAGTTTCCGGCGTTCACGCGGTGTCGTATCGGTGCTGCGGCTGTTCATCGGGACCCCACAATCAGGAGGGCGGCCCCGACAATCATGAGCAGAGCGGTCGGCCCGTGGATGCACCAAGCTGCCAGCCGACTTCCTCGTGAGGCGAGCACCGTTGCTGCGTCTCCAAGCGGGATGAGTGCGAACGCGAGTACAGCCCATCCGATTGTATCGAGGGGGGCGGTCAGCAGGAGCACCCCGGCGACGACTCCGCAGGTTGCATCGCGCACTCCTTTGATTCGCAGCCAGGGCGTGCTGCTGGATTCGGGGATATCCGCGAGTCCGAAGGAGGCGGCTGCGGCCCTGGGTGCGAGAAGGTACATCAGGCCGATGGCGGCAATGGCCAGACCGGATAGAGCGGTGATGGTGAGGCCCGTGATGATCATGGCACGATTCTATCGATGATAGGTTTTCTGTCAATGACAGGAACAGGTCCGTGCGGACATCGTAAGTGTGGTCCGGCCGGCGATCCTGAGGTTGCTCTGCTCCGGAACTCGGTCGAGTTCCGCTTCAACGTGTAGGCAGGCACCTTCGCGCGTGTGCCGCAGTCGGAGCCGAGTGGCCCTCGACGCAAGTGTGATATCACGATATCGTTCTGGGGGAGGTGGTCGTGATGACGAACGTGCTGATCCGTGGTCTGAGTGAGTCTGCCGTCGAGCGCATCGATGCTGAGGCGGCGGCCCTGGGGCTCTCGCGCAACGAGTACCTGCGTCGGCGCTTGGAGCAAGATGCCCCGCCTCCAGCAGCGGCCACGGTCGATGCTGATGACTGGAGGCGCTCAGCGGAGGCTTTCAGGGATCTTGCTGACCCTGACGTGATGGATGCCGCGTGGCGGTGACGAACTGGCTGGTCGACAAATCGGCATACGTGCGGATGCAGGCCGGGCAGGCGGCGAGCCTCTCCGAGTGGAACTCGCGCATTGAGCGCGGGCTGATGCGTCTTTCGACGGTGACGCGGCTCGAACTCGGCTTCTCCGTCCGCTCGGGTGAAGTGGGGCGCGAGGCGTTCGGGCTGCCTCCGCTGTCGCTCATGCCGATCGAGCATCTCACGCCCGCGATGGAGGATCGCGCCTTCGAGGTGCAGATGCTCCTCGCCGATCGTGGCCGGCACCGCGCTCCGTCCATCCCGGATCTGCTCATCGCCGCGACGGCGGAGAAAGCGGGGTTGACAGTCCTGGCCGTCGACAAGGACTTCGATCTCATCGCGGAGGTCACCGGTCAGCCTGTGGAGACGCTCGTACTGAACTGACCCATTGCGGTCGCGTCACCGGCCCATGAATCGGCTGGCGGTGCAGGATCTCAGTGTGCTTCGAGACGATGTCCCGGCACTGGTGCCGCCAGTGCCCGTGCTGACGCCAGATCCTGCGCAGCTCTGTCGCATCGGCGGCGTTCCACGCCGCCAGCAGCTGCAGTCTCTCCGCCGTCGGAGCGGTGGGCTCTGCGATGTAGGCGGACAGGGCGATCGACGGCTCGGAGTCCAGTGCGAGCTCCTCGAAGCCGAGGGTGGGCTCCCCGACCTCGTGGTGGTGGAGGATCTTCGTCCCGGCGCGGTGGACGCCGACGTCGTGAGCGGCCCACCGGGCGCTGAAGTCCTCGCTGCGGGTGGTCAGCTCGCCGACGAGCTGACTGAGCTGCTTGTCGTGCGGCGTCGCTCCGGCCTGGGCGCGCAGGATCTTCACGCAGGTGGCGGCGGCTCCGTCGAGGTCGTCGTAGAACCTGGCGGCGGGGGGCGAGGAAGACGAAGGATGCCGGGTTCGGCGCGGAGGCGTCGGAGACCCCGGTCAGCTCGCCCTTCTCGATCCGGGTGTAGTAGTCCACCGAGGCAGATCTCCTGGTTCCACCGTGGGCTCGCCTGGTCGTGCTCTCCGGTCTCCCGGGAGTCGGGAAGACGAGCATCGCCGAGATCGTCGCTGCGCGCACAGGGTCGGTCCACCTGTCCGTCGACGCGGTCGAGGACTCGATGCTCGCCTGCGGTCTGCCGCGAGGCTGGGTGGTCGGGGTCGCTGCCTACGAGGCGAGGCGTGCGATGGCCGAGCTGAACGTTGGGCTCGGCCACGATGTCGTCGTCGACGCGGTGGACGACAGCGACGAGGCCCGGCAGACCTGGCGTGCTGCCGCGGCACGAACAGGTGCAGACATCGAGTACGTGCACCTCCTGATCTCGGATGCGCAGGAGCGTCGACGGAGGCTCCATGGCAGGGATCGAGGGCTCGCGCATGTCGGCGAACTGACCTGGGCGGACGTGCAGCGCAGGCGTTCCGACTGTGCGGCGTGGTCCGATGCCGTGGCGGAGATCGACACAGGCGAACGGAACGCCGATGAGGTTGCGGATCTTCTCGTCACCGGGCTCGGCGTGCGGTGACGGCCTCGATGCTAGAGTTATCTTGACGTCAAGATAAAAAGGAGGCGGCGATGAGGCTCCACCACGTTCAGATCTCCATCGCGCGCGACGGGGAGGATGACGCTCGCCGCTTCTACGGTGAGGCGCTCGGGCTGCAGGAGGTGTCGAAGCCGCCGTCGCTCACAGGCCGGGGCGGATGCTGGTTCCGTGCCTTCGACGGTGACGTGATCACCGCCGAGCTCCATCTCGGCGTGGAGGAGCCGTTCCGTCCGGCCGAGAAGGCCCATCCGGGTCTCGTCCTCGACACGCTCGACGAGCTCGAGGCGACGGCTGCACGCATCGAACACGCCGGCTATGAGCTCTCCTGGGCGGAGCGCGACACCTTCGAGGGGTACGTCCGCTTCCATGCACGCGACGGCTTCGGCAACCGTGTCGAGGTGATGACGCCGGCTGCGTGACATGCGGTCGGTGCAGTCGCCCGCCGCCAGGGGGTGTCGTCGGAGAGTGTGGCCGCGCTCAGAACAGCGGCCACGGCACCGCCGGCATCTCGCCGCCCGGGGCCGGGAAGAGCCCGTCCTCCTGCAGCCGGGCGCATCGCGCTGCGAGGGCTGCGAGCTCGTCGGCGCTGAGCAGCTCCGCAAGACGCTCGCCGAGCTCGCCGTCCAGCTCGTCGGCGACGCGGCCGACGCCTCCCAGCTCCTCGGCGGTCAAGGGCTCGCCCAGCCAGCCCCACAGGACGGTGCGCAGCTTGTCGTCGTGGTGGAAGGTGAGGCCGTGATCGACGCCGTAGCGGTGCCCGTCGGCCATGGCGAGGACGTGGTCGCCCTTGCGGTCGGCGTTGTTGACGATCACGTCGAACACCGCCATGCGTCGCAGCGCGGGCGTGTCCTCATGGACCAGCGTGATCCTCCGCCCGTCCTGGTCCTCTCCCTCGAGAACGCTCCGCCATCCCGTGGCGGGCACGTGGTCCGTCGGGACCAGGTCCACGGGATGCTGGGCGTCCTCCTGCTCCTGCCAGAGCTGCACCATGCCCTCGCCGAACGGGCCGTCGCGCATCCAGGTGCGCGGCACGACGTCCCAGCCGAGGGCCTCGGAGACGAGATACGAGGCGATCTCCCGCTGGGCCAGGGTGCCGCCGGGGAAGTCCCAGAGCGGGGCCTCGCCCGCCGCGGGCTTGTAGACGACCGCCGCGTCGCCGATGCTGCCCAGGAAGGTCGCGTTCGACGCCGTCGCGAGGCGACCGGTGAGCACGAGCTCGTCGGTCACCAGGTCCGCCGGGGACATCAGGACTCGGGGATGATGCAGGTGTGGCCATCGGGGTCGATGGGGTGGCCGCAGAGCGTGCACAGAGGCCGCCCGGCGTCCACGATCTCGCGGGTGCGCTGCGTGAACGCCCGGGCGGCGCCGACGGGCATCTTCACCCTCAGCATCTCGGAGTCCTCGGCGAAGGAGTCCTCCGCGAGCCCCTCGTCGAGCTCGTCGTCGGACGGGAGCGGATGCGCTTCGATGATCACCTGGGCCGTGGTGGGGTCCCAGCCGATGCCGATGGTGCCGGTGCGGAACTGCTCCTGGACCGCCTCGAGCGGATCGTTGTCGACGAGCTCGACGGGAGTGCTGCGGGGAACGCTCCAGCGATTGCCCTCGACGGCGCTGAGCTGATCGAGGACCTCGTCGATCTTCTGCGCGAGCAGGGCAGACTGCTCCTTCTCGAGGGCGATGCTCACCATCTGCGCCCCCGTGCGCGCCTGGAGGTAGAACGTCCGGGCCCCGGGACGCCCGACCGTCCCGATGACGACCCGGTCCGGCCAGTCGAACTCATGAACATGTGCGGGCACGTCGGTCATGTGACGATCCTAGGCGCCGGGGCGGCGGGGGTGCCCGCACTGCCGCCCACCGCGGCATCACCGGAGCGGACGCCCTTCGCGAGCCAGGACAGATCGCCGGAGTCCGTGTTGGTCGCCCAGACCCGCGGCCTGCTCGCGCCGTAGCTCACGATCGAGACCGAGGCGGGCCCCGCCTCGAGCCTCTGGAACATGTCCAGGTGCATGCCGAGCGCATCGGCCAGGACCGACTTGATGATGTCGCCGTGGCTCACCGCCACCCACACCGCCCCCGGTCCGTGCTCGGCCTCGACGGCCGCATCATGGCGTCGGATCGCCGCGACCGCCCTGGCCTGCATCCCCGTCATGGACTCACCGCCGGGGAAGACGACCGCGGAGGGATGCGACTGCACGGTCCGCCACAGATCCTCTGTCGCGAGATCCTCGAGCCGGCGGCCCTGCCACTCGCCGTAATCGCACTCCGTGAGCTCGTCCTCGACCGACGAGGGCGACGCACCTGCCTGTCGCTCGACGATGGCCCGGGCGGTCTCGCGGCAGCGTTCGAGAGGGCTCGACACCACCTGGACCACGGGCGCCCCCGCGATCCTGTCCGCGGTCCGCGCCGCCTGGTCCCGTCCCAGGTCGTCGAGACCGACACCGGGGGTCCGACCGGCCAGCAGTCCAGTCGCATTGGCCGTGGTGCGACCGTGTCGCACGAGGAGAGCTGTCGCCATCCCTCCAGCCTAGCGACGCGGTCGAGTTCGGCGGCGCCCCGGACGTGCCCAGACGGTCCGGCGCGCACCGTGCCGCACGACTCCGGACGCGCTGGACGAGGAGCCGGTCGACATGATGTGGTCGCAGTCAGCCGACCGGCTGACGAGAGGGAGGCAGGATGACATGTCAGATGCGCCGACGGGCGGCACCACGGGTGAGGGCAGCGCCGGGGTCGTCGAGCTGATGGGGCACCTGGTCTGCGCCGACGAGCAGGAGACCGCCGCGGTCCGCCGGCACCTGCCCGAGCACGTCGCCCTCACCCTCGCCGAGCCCGGATGCCTCCGCTTCGCGGTCGAGCCGACCGAGGACCCCCTGGTCTGGAGTGTCTGCGAGCTGTTCGTGGACCTCGCGGCGTTCGACGCGCACCAGGCGCGCGTCCGCTCCAGCCCCTGGTTCGAGGCCACCTCGGGGATCGCCCGGGACTACGTCGTCACCACTGCCTGAGGCGTGCCCGATCTGACGACGTCCTCGACCGCGTCGCCCGACCGCAGCCGGCGCCGATAGCCGCGCGGGGACTCTCCGACCTCCCTCGTGAAGGCGGTGCTGAACGAGGCTCCCGAGGAGTACCCGAGGCTCTTCGCGAGCTGTTCGATGCGGATGTCTTCGTCCCGCAGCGCGTGCCTGGCCTTGAGCATCCGCCACCGGCTGCGGTAGGCGAGCGGAGGCATGCCCGCCACGGCGCGGAACCGCTCGGCGAACGAGGTGCGAGACATCGAGGTGGCACGCGCCAGATCGTCGAGTCCGCACGCGACCCCGGGCCCGGCATGGAGCAGGCGCAGCGCCGGGCGCAGCGTCTCGTCGGCGAGCACCCGCAGCCATCCCGGCGGGACCTCGGACTGCTCGACGTGCGCGCGCAGCATCTCCAGCAGGATGAGCTGGCTGTGCTGGCGCACGGCGAAGTCCGAGCCCATCCTTCTCGCGGTGACCTCGGCGAAGAGCCTGTCGAGGCTCTGGAGCACGACGGGAGCGTCCTTTCCGGCGATGTGCGCGACCGGGGGCAGTGCAGCGTGCAGCAGTGCGTGGCCTGCCGGGTCGAGGTCGATGCGACCGCCGAGGACGACGTCGTCGACGTCCCGGTCCGCCTGCACGAGGCGCGGAGTGCGGAGGTCCTGCTCGGGCTGGATGCGGTGACGACGCTCGGCGTCGCTGCCGTCGTCGAGCTCGACCCATGCCCGGTCGTTGAGGATCGCGACGTCCCCCGTCTCGAGGAGGACGGGGCGGTCGATCCCGTCGGCCCGGAGCCGTGCCCGCCCGTTCACGATCGCGACGAACTTCAGGGAGTCCTCGACGGCGGTGCCCGCCACCCACGGGGGTCGTGCGGCGAAGCCGCCCGACAGCATGCTCCTCACCTCGATCAGGTCGAGGACCTCGGAGAGCTCGTCGGAGGACATGGCCGTACTCTCACGAAAGAAGTACGGACTGTCAACTATTCATAGTCCGCAGTGTGCTCCCTAGTGTGGCCGCATGACGAACACACACGCGACAGCGAACCAGTCGACGACGGTCCTCATCACCGGAGGGAACAAGGGGCTCGGCTACGAGACCGCCAGGCGCCTCGGCGACCTCGGCTGGCGGGTGCTCCTCGCCGCGAGGGACGAGCGTCGAGGTCGCGACGCGGCGGAACGGCTCGCGGCCGACGGCGCCGACGTCACCTTCATCCCCTTGGACGTCACGTCCGACGAGTCGGTCGCCGCGGCCGTCGCGGCCGTCGGCCGGCTCACCGATCGGGTGGACGTGCTGGTCAACAACGCAGGCATCACCGGTGAGCAGGTGGGGCCGCTCGATCAGCTCGTCGGCCCCGCCGACACGCTGCCGGAGCACCTGGGCGCCGTCCTCGCCGTCAACGTGCTCGGACCCGTGCGCGTGACCCATGCGTTGCTCCCGCTCCTGCACGCAGCGGATGATCCGCGCGTGGTGATGGTCTCCAGCGGCGCCGGGTCCCTGACGATCGCCTCGGACAGGGCGCGCCCCGAGGCCTCCGTCGCGCACCTGATGTACCCGACCTCCAAGGCCGCCCTGAACATGCTCACGCTGCAGTACGCCCACGGCATCCCCGGTATCCGGTTCAACCTGGCCGATCCCGGCTTCACCGCCACCGACCTCAACCACCACCAGGGCACGCAGAGCGTCACGGAGGGCACGGACGCCATCGTCGAGCTCGCCACGACCTCGCCCGGACCGACCGGTCGCTTCCGCGACCGCAGCGGGGCGGTCCCGTGGTGACGGGCGCACCTGGTGCCTCGGAGTGAGATCAGTCGTCGTGGTGCGCGCCGGGCCGTTCCGGCGCGCCGCGCACCATGAGCGACCGCTCGACGACGGCATGCAGGGCAGCGCGACGGCGCGCATGATCGGCAGGGGCGTCCTCCGCGTCAGCGGCATAGGTCGCGCTGATGGGTGACCACGTCCCAGCGAGCGCGATGACCAGCGAGTACACATCGTCCGGGCGGATGTCGGCCATGATCAACCCCGCCGCCTGCGCCGCAGCGATGGCCTCGAGCTTGCCGTCCGAGTGCCCTGGGTGCGCCGCGAGGAGAGCGCCGGACGGCACGCGCTCGAGCCGGTACCAGCTCGCCAACTGCACCAGTTCGGGGTCATGGAGGTACGAGTCGTACAGCGCGACCGCGTATCCGGGCAGATCCTCGGCGGTGAGCGGGACGGCATCGACGATGCGCTCGAGGTGTCGAGCGAAGACGGCGTCGAACAGGCCGTCCTTGGAGCCGTACCAGCCGTACATCTGGGCCTTGTTGACGCGTGCGGCCGAGGCCACCCGATCCACCCGCGCGCCGGCGAGACCGTGCGCCGCGAACTCGGCGGTCGCCGCGTCCAGAAGGCGCTCCCTGCTGCGTTCTCCGTCTCTCATGGGGCCAGTCTCTCTCACTGGAGCACTGGACAACTAACCAGTTAGTTGTATCGTGACGGCATGACACGGATCATGAACGACTTCGACGACACCACGACCGCGCTGCAGGCGGTGGCCGGCCAGGATCTGACGGGCCGCAGCGCCGTCATCACGGGAGGAGCCTCCGGCATCGGGCTGGAGACGGCGCGAGCGCTCGCCCACGCCGGCGCGCAGGTCACCCTGGCGGTGCGCGACCTGGAAGCGGGGGAGCGGGCGCGGGTCGACATCGCCGGCACCACCGGACGCGACGATGTCCGCGTCGCTCCCCTGGACCTCGCAGACCTGACCAGCGTGGACACTTTCACCCAGGCGTGGCGGGGACCGCTGCACATCCTCATCAACAATGCCGGCGTGATGGACACGCCCCATGGCGAGACCGCCCAGGGATGGGAGACCCAGTTCGGGACCAACCATCTGGGGCATTTCGCCCTCGCCACCGGCCTGCACGAGGCGCTGGCGGCCGCGGGCGATGCGCGTGTGATCGCGGTCTCCTCCAGCGGGCACGCCGCCTCGCCGGTGCACTTCGAGGACCTGTTCTTCGAGAGGCGCGCGTACGACCCCGGCCTGGCCTACGGGCAGTCGAAGACCGCCGTCGTGCTCTTCGCCGTCGAAGCGACGCGACGGTGGGCGGCGGACGGCATCGTCGCGAACGCGCTGACACCCGGGGGCGTCTGGACACCACTGCAGCGCCACTGGAGCCGGGAGAAGCGCGCCGCCAACGAGGAGAACGCCCGACGAGCCGAGGCCTCGGGGCTCTTCCGCATGAAATCTCCCGAGCAGGGAGCCGCGACCTCGGTGTTCCTGGCCTCCTCACCCCAGGTGCAGGGCATCGGAGGGCGCTACTTCGAGGACTGTCACGAGGCCGAGGTCGTCGAGCAGCTCCACGGCCTCGCCGGCGTCCTGCCCCATGCCCTGGATCCCGACGCGGCGCGCCGGCTCTGGCAGGTCTCGGAGCAGCTGATCGCAGCGGCAAGGAGGAGTCGCGTGGCCCAGGACGCATCGTCCGTGCGGTGATGCTCCACGGCCGCGGTCAGGACCGGAGTCGGACGGCGCGCGAGACGGACGCGTCGAGACGACCTCTGACCGTGATCGGGCGTTCCCGGTCGAGCCCGCGCCCCGTCCGATCGGCGCGCACGCAGGGACGGTGTCGCCATGCGGCGTGCCCGCGTAGGGTCGGTGGCCCCGAAACCCGAGGAGGGTGAGAATGCTGAACTGGTTGCTGAAGCTGCGCAGGGTCCGCGGGGACGCCCGCGCCGTCAGGCAGGGCCCCGAAGCCGTGGGCAAGCGCGTCGGACGCCGCGCGATCAACAGGGCGGCCCGGCGCGCGCTGCGCTGAGCGATGCCCGGGCGCCCCGGAGGCGCACAGCGCGCCGGGGCGCCCGACGGCGTCGTGGCACGGCAGCCCTCAGCGGTGCTGCGGCGTCAGCGTGCGGGCGTACTGCACCTCGCCGTTCGCATCGATCAGCTCCACGGTGAACTCCTCGCCGTCGGGTGCGATCTCCACCCGGCCGAAGAACTGCCCCGAGCCGTCTCGCGGTGAGCCCATCGCCGGGCCCGCCTTCTGGAAGTCCACCTCGGGGCCGAAGGTGCCGTCCATCTCGTTCGGGCCGAAGGAGCCGGCGTTGATCGGCCCGGCCACGAACTCCCAGAACGGGTCGAAGTCGGTGAACGCCGCCCGCTCGGGGGAGTAGTGGTGCGCGGCGCAGTAGTGGACGTCCCCGGTGAGGAAGACGACGTTCCGGGTGCGCTGGGCCTTGATCCCCGACAGCAGGCGTGCGAGCTCGAGCTCCCGGCCCAGCGGCGCGCCGTCCTCGGCGTTGGAGATCGACTCCTGCCCCTTCCCGTCGGGCACCACGATGCCGAGCGGAAGATCCGCGAGGATCACCTTCCAGGTCGCCTGTGACCTGCGCAGACCCTTCAGCAGCCACTGCAGCTGCTCCTCGCCGAGCATCGACGTGGCGCTCCGCTCCATCCCGTCGGTGTTCTCGCCCTTGTTCGTGCGCATGTCGAGCACGAACACGTCCAGGGCGGGCCCGCGGGAGATCTTTCGGTAGATGCGCTCCGGCTCGAAGCCCGTGCCAGGCGTCAGGGAGCGCACGTCGGCGATCGGCTGGTACTCCTGCCAGGCGCGTCGGCCGCGCGCGGCCAGGGTGTCCACGTCGACGACGGAGTAGCGGTCGTCCTCGAGGACCTCGCCCGGCCACCAGTTGTTCGTCGTCTCGTGGTCGTCCCAGGTCGCGATCACCGGGACCTCGGCGTACATCGCGCGGATGTTCTCGTCCATGAGGTTGTAGCTGTGGCGGCCGCGGAACTCCCGCAGCGTCTCGGCGACCTTCGAGACCTCCTCGGTCACGACGTTGTGCCAGAGGGTGCCGTCGGGCTCCTCGATCGTCTCCTCGATCGGGCCGTCGGCATAGACGGTGTCGCCCGCGTGCAGGAAGAAGTCGGGCGAGAGGGCGCGCATGGTCTCGTAGCCGAACATGCCGCCGACCTCGGGGTTGATGCCGTAGCCCTGTCCGGCGGTGTCGGCCGTCCAGACGAAGGACTGCGACCCGTCGGAGCGGTGGCCGGGCGCCGTGCCGAAGCGGCCGAGGCCGCCCTCGCCCCGCTTCCCGTTCTCGTCCTCGAAGAACAGCTCGACCTCGTACTGCGTGTCGGAGGGGAGGTCCGTCGCGCTGATCCGGGCGGTGAAGTCGGTCCGCTCGGTGGCCCAGGGGCCGCGCAGCACGATCGGCTCGCCGTCCCGGCCGCGGCCCTTCCCGCGGCCCCTTGAGGAGGAGGTGAGGCGACGGCCGTCACGGTCCAGGGCGTGCAGGACGGCGTGGAGCCGGCCCTCGCCCGAGGCGCGGGACCAGAGCACGGCGGAGTCCATGGTGACGTCCCCGGTCTGGAGACCCGAGGGGAGGGTCAGACGCGAGGCCCCGGGGCGGGACGGCGCCGGTCGGGCGGGCGCGGCCGAGGCGGCGGCGGGGAGCGCGGCGGTGAGGGAGGCCGCGGCGGCGCCCTTGAGGAGCGTGCGGCGGGCGGGGGAGCGGAAGCTGTCCATGTCGACAGGGAACCCTGTCATGGTGACGAGGGCATGACGCGATGGTGAAGAGCCGTCGGTCGAGACGCCGTCAGGAGTCCAGCGAGGCGGCCACCAGCGCCTCGACGTGCAGTCGCGTGGTGGGGAAGATCGGGACGGGGCTGTCCTCCGGGCCCACGAGCAGCTCGATCTCCGTGCAGCCGAGGATCACCCCCTCGGCCCCCTCCGCGACGAGCCGGCGGATGACCTCGCGATACGTCTGTCGGGACTCCTCCGAGACCACGCCCTGGACGAGCTCGTCGTAGATGATCCGGTGCACGGCGGCGCGATCGTCCTGCGCGGGCACGAGCGTCTCGATCCCTCGCTCCGCCAGCCGGCTGCGGTAGAAGTCCTGCTCCATCGTGAACGCGGTGCCGAGCAGGCCCACCTGCGCGATGCCCGCGTCCTGGATGCGTCGGGCGGCGGCGTCGGCGATGTGGAGCACCGGCACCTGCACCGCGTCCTCGACGTCGGAGACGACCTTGTGCATCGTGTCGGTGCACAGCGCGATGAGCTCGGCGCCGCCGGCCTCCAGGGCCCTCGCCCGCTCCGCGAGCAGCGCTCCCGCCTCCTCCCAGCGTCCTTCGGACTGCAGCGCCTCCACCTCGGCGAAGTCCACCGAGTCCAGGAGCACCCGCGCCGAACGGAGCCCGCCGAGCCGCTCGCGGACCAGCTCGTTCAGCCGTCGGTAGTACTCCGCGCTGGACTCCCAGCTCATCCCGCCCAGCAGGCCGATCCTCTTCATCTGCTCAGTGTCCGGCACGCGCGGCAGGATCGCCACCGCTCGTGCCGGCCCCGTCGAGCCCCGCGAAGATCCCCGCCTGCGCGGGCTTCCTCCGCACTGCCCGGCAGAGGAGTCGCCGGGAGGCCGCCTCAGATCCCGCGGGCGAGCTCGACGACGTCCACGGCGTGCCGCGCCGTGAGGGTGCGCAGCCGAGAGACCACGTCCGCGACGACGTCGGGGGAGTGGGCCCACACGTCGCACAGCACGTACCCCGTCTCGAGCTCCCGGTCCACGCGCAGGGCGAGGTGCGCCGTGGTCCGCGAGGCGAGGACTCGCCGTGCGACTGCGCTCATGTCCCAGGGGACGAGTGCGATGCGGGTGCGGGAGTGTCCGCGGAGGTAGGTGGGGTTGATGCCCATCTTCGTCTGGCCCGCGACGCGATGGTCGCGCGGGCCGACGAGCTTCGTCTTCGACAGGTCCCGCACCACGAGCACTTCGTCGAGCTCGTCCCAGCCGATCGTCAGTCCGCCGCGCACCACGATGCCGTCCTCGGACAGGGCGAGATCGATCGCGTCGGTCCCGCGCCGGCGCAGCAGCGGGACGAGCAGCGGGAGCAGCGCGAGCCCCGCGCACAGCGCGACGAACGACGCCGTCGTGGCGAGAGCCTTCACCTCCATCAGCTCACCGGTGAAGAACCATGCGCCGAGTCCGGAGCCCGTGCTCGGCGCGTCCCACGCCCACCGCTCGGAGACGGACCGGGGGGAGTCCGTGAGCAGCTGGACGGCGTAGGCGCGCAGGGCCGTGACGGCGAGGACGACGGCAGGGGCGCCCAGCAGGAACATCATCACGGTGCGCAGGACCAGCGGCCCCTGACCATGGGGCGAGGCGAGGAGGGCATTCGGCGGGAGCATGGGCACCGAAGTCGTGGCGCCGGCCGACTCCTCGCGCGAGAGCTGTCGCTGCACGCGGGAGGGGCGGCGGTAGTCCCGTGCCCCGCGCAGCCGCCCTCGTGCGAGGCCTCGGAAGGGCAGGAGCCCGATCGCGGCGAACGCGGCGGCGAGCAGCGAGAAGAGCACGACTCCGACGATCAGCCCGAGCAGTGTGTCGGAGTCCTCGACGACGTGGACGACCGCCCACACGATGATCCCGGCGAGGACGAGGGCCAGCAGCCTCGTGGCGAGGAGGCCGACCGCCTCGGCGAGCATCGAGCCCGTCCGCTCGGTCAGATGCGTCTCGAGGGCGGGATGGCGGCCGGTCACCGAAGGAGTATCGCCCAGGTCGGGCACGCTCCACGATTCCCGCCTGCGCACGGTCCGCCCCGCCCGCCCGTGACTAGGCTGACCGCGACCGCGCGGAGAGGCGCGCCACCTCCGGCACGAGGAGACACGATGGCCCTGCACGAGATCACCCTCCCCTCCGCGAACGGCCGCGACGAGATCCAGGCCTGGCTGCACGTCCCTGCCGTGCCGCCGCACGGGATCGTCCAGATCGTGCACGGCCTCGGCGAGCACTCCCGCCGCTACCTGCACGTGATCAGCGCCCTCGTCGACGCGGGATACGCCGTCGTCGCGGACGACCACGCCGGGCACGGTGCGACCGCCATGTGCAGCGGCATCTGGGCCGACGCCGGGGACGAGGCGGCACGGGTCGTCGTCGAGGACGAGCTCACGCTCCTGGACCGCACCCGCGAGATCCTGCCCGATCTGCCGCATGTGCTCTACGGGCACAGCTGGGGGTCGATCATCGCGCGCGCCGTCGCGACCGCGCCCCTGGCCGAGCTCTCCGGCCTGGTCCTCGGCGGGATCGCCGCGCAGTGGCGCGGGATCGAGCAGAGCATCGACCGGGCCGTGCTCGCGGAGCTCGCATGCGGCGAGCAGCGGGCCGATCCCGCCCCCGCGGAGCTCGTCGACCAGTTCTTCGACGGCTTCCTCGAGCGCTGCGGTGAGGGCGCGGGTGCCACGGCCTGGGTCGCGCTCGACGAGGACGTCGTCGCCGATCACGGACGCGACCCCCTCAACAACTTCGGCGCCCCGATGAGCGCCCGCTTCCTGCAGGGCTTCGTCGACCTCTACGACCGGGTCAGCGGCGAGGAGTTCTACGCCGGCCTGCCCTCCGACCTGCCCGTGCTGATCGTCGCCGGCGACCAGGACCCGGTGGCCAACTACGGCGAGGGCGCCCTCCACGTCGCGAACCGTGTGCACGCGAGCGGCCACTCCGACGTGCGCACTCGGATCTACCCGGGAGTGCGGCACGAGGTGCACAACGAGCCCACCACCCGCGATGACGTCGTGCAGGAGATCCTCGCCTTCACAGCGCGGGCCGTCGGGAGGGACTGAGCGCCCGCGCGCCGCCAGAGCGACTCTCAGAGGCGGCGCAGTCCGAAATCGAAGCCGTCCGGGTCGGTCATCTCCACGCCGCCGTCGCGCTCGCCGAGCAGCGTCGCGCCGCGCGCGACGAGGCGCTCCGTCGCGGCGTCGAGGTCCTCGCTGAACAGGTCGTAGCGCTGCCGGCTCCGGAGATCGCGAGGTGGGGCAGAGTCGTCCTCCCAGGAGTCGAAGGAGATCTTGGTGCCGCCGTGCGGGGACTGGATTGCGGTCTGCCCGTCCTGGTCGAGCACCAGCGGCCACCTGAGCGCCGCGTGCCAGAACCGTCCCACCTCGGGGGCCGTCGCAGGTCACCTCCCCGAGGAAGCCCGTGCCCTGCAGGTACCGATTGCCGGCCTCGATCACGCACAGCTCGCCGCCGCCCGGATCGCCCATCACCACGAAGCCCGCCTCGGGCCCCTCGCCCACGTCGAGATGGCTCCCGCCTAGCTCGAGCACCCTGTGGACGGTGCGGCGCTGCTGCTCTGGGCTGTCGCTCGTGAGGTGCAGGTGCAGACGCCGCGGCCTCACCTGCGCGGACTCCGAGGTGACGAAGCGCAGCCCGACCTGCGTGGGATCGCCCGGGACCAGCACGGCGCCGGGCTCGGGGCGGACCTCGCGGCCCAGCAGCGCGGTCCAGAACGCCGCGACCGGCGCGGCATCGGGGACTTCGAACGTCACGGCCTCGAGACGGATCCTCATCTCGTCACAGCAGTGCCACGAATCTCCCGACCCGCCGTGCCGGGACGCTACCGCTGCGCCGCCTGGCTGATCCGCATCCCCTCCATCAGCGCGGCGAGGTCCTTCTTCGACATCGCGAAACCCGAAGGCAGGTTGCGATATCCGGGATACATGCTCGATGGCGTTGACGTCCGGACCCCGGGCATGAAAAGAATCCGCACGTCGGTGCTGGTGGTCTCGCCGTCCGTGCTCCGGTAGAGCTCGACGTTCCGGATCTCCTCCCACCGCACCACCAGCTCGTCGACCCGGCGACCCCGATGACGTGCGGCGACCGCGAGGCCGAAGCGGGTGAGGGTCAGCTGCCGCCGGCGCAGCACCGGCCCCGCGCAGACGGCGACCCCCGCCAGCGCGAACAGTGCGGCGAGCGCGGTCCCCCAGCCTCTGAGAGAGGTGGCGCCGGCGTCATGGAAGGCGGCGACGGACATCCCGGCGGCGAGGAGCGCCATGAGCATCCCCGGCCGTCGCCGCGACGCCCTTGAGGATGCGGACTCGCACCGTCACGATGCCGGTGCGTCGGAACTCCTGCCGACATCGCTCCACACGTGCTCGCCCCATCAGCGTCCTTCCGTGCTCGGGCCCGTCGCGGCGGCGAGCCGGGATATCCGGCTGTCCACCTGCCGCCGACCGCGCCGAGCAGGCATGGGTCTCCCTGGGGCGGGCGGTGATGAGCCCGGGGTACGCCCGCAGCCGGTGGGACGATGGGCAGATGGATCCCGACGATGTGCAGTTCTTCATGGCCCTCGAGGAGCGGGTGTGGCAGGCGCAGGTCAGCGGTGACGCCGCGGCCGAGCGGGAGGTGCTGCCGGAGGACTTCCTCGGGGTCGACACCGGAGGGTTCAACGATCTGGAGCGCCACCTCGCGCAGCTGGCGGACGGACCGATCACCGCGCAGTACGCGCTCTCCGAGGCGCGCCTGCTGCGCCTGGGGGAGGATGCGGCGCTGCTGAGCTACCGGGCCGACGCCCGTTCTCCGGGCGCCGAGGTTGAGGAGGTCTTCTACATCTCCTCGCTGTGGCAGCGACGAGACGGGCGCTGGTGGAACACCTTCAGCCAGGACACTCCCGGTCCTGCGCTCACCGCTGAGGAGGGCGCCCTCCGTTGCCGTCCGCCGAGCGCGCAGGATCGATCAGCCGACGCATCCCCGCGGTGAACACCGCGCGGTCGGGCATGACGTCGCCGGCGAGCAGGATGAGGCCCGCTCCCTGGTCGAGGGCCGCCAGCAGCGCGCCGACGTCCTCCACCTCGAGGCTCTCGTCCTCGGGGCGGCCCTGCCGTGCGATCGTCTCGTAGCGCCCGAGGAGCGCCGTGAGCCGCTCGTGCAGCTGCGGGGCGAGCTCCTCGTCGCGTGCGGCGCGAGCGATGAACTCCAGCGTCGCCAATGCGAAGCCCTGGGTCGCCGACTGCGGATAGCCCTCCCTGGCCGCCAGGTCCCGGCCGGTCGAGGCCGGATTCGCCGGTTCCTCGAACGGGTCCTGCAGATCCTCGCCCGCCAGCTCGAGGTTGCGGTCCATCACGGCCATGAACAGCGCGGACTTGTTCGCGAAGTTCGAGTACACGGCGCCCTTGGAATGCCCGGCGACGCGAGCGATGCGATCCAGGCTCGCCGCGTGATAGCCGTCCTCGGAGAACACGCTGCGGGCCGCGTCGATGAGCGATTCGCGGGTCCGCTGCTGTCGGTCGCGGCGGGAGAGGGGGTCGGGCGGCTCGGTCACCGCTCCAGGATAGGTCGGTGCACCTCTTGACGTACCCCGAGTATGCACATACCGTCGGTATTCCAAAACTGACGGTATCTGAGAGGTCAGCATGGATGACGACGTCCTCCGCATCACCGGGCTCCGCCGCCGCTTCGGTCGCGTCCTGGCCAATGACGACATCAGCTTCGGCGTGCGTCCCGGCGAGGTCGTCGGACTGCTCGGCCACAACGGTGCCGGGAAGACGACGCTGGTCTCCCAGGTGGTCGGCCTGATCGCCCCCGAAGCAGGGCACATCAGCGTGGGCGGGGCGGATGCGGTGCGCGATCCGGCGGCCGGACGCCGTCACGTCGCGCTGCAGCCCCAGGCGCAGGCCCCGATCGACGGGCTCACCCCCCGCTCCGCGATCGAGATCGCGGGCCGGCTGCGCGGGCTCTCGGCACGGGACGCGCGCGCCGCCGCGACAGCTCTGGCCGAGGAGCTCGACCTCGGACCGTGGCTCGATCGTCGCGCGCTGCCCGAGGGCGGCGGGCTCTCGGGCGGGATCCGCCGCCTGACGGGGTTCGCCATGGCCGTGGCGGCCCCGACGCCGCTGCTCATCCTGGACGAGCCCACCAACGACATCGACGCCTCCCGGCGCCGTCTGCTCTGGGACGCCGTGCGTCGGCGCGGCGACCTCGGCAGCGGAGTCCTGCTGGTCACGCACAACGTCGCCGAGGCCGAGCGCATCGTCGACGAGCTCGTCGTGCTGCATCGCGGCCGGCTCCTCGCACAGGGGACGCCCGCGCACCTGCGAGGGACGCACGACAGCGCGCTGCGCCTCGAGCTGCGGCTGCCGCCCCGCGGCGACGACCCGAGCGCCCGGGACCCGGGGCTCCCGGTGCGGCGCAGGGTGCGCACCGGACGGAGGACCCTGCTCACCGTCGACGCGGACGACGCGGACATCGCCGTCGCCTGGGCCGCCTCGCAGCACGCCTCGGGCAGGATCGAGGGCTATTCGCTCGCGCCGTCGTCCCTCGAGGACGCCTATCTCGCCCTCACCGCTCCCGGCGGCTCCGCCGACGACGTCCTCGAACGGGACGTCCCGCCCCTCGAGGAGGCACGCGATGCATGAGGCTCTCACCCTGACCGCCCCGTCGTCCGAACCGCCGCCGCCCGCCCCGGTCCAGGTGAGCCTCTGGGCTGGATTCCGCGCCCTGCTGCGATGGTCCCTGGCGTCGATCGGCGCGATGCTCCCGCTGATCGTCGTGATCCAGTCCGCGCTCGCCGCCGGGATCGTCGTCGGCTTCGGCTTCCTGATCCCCGACATCACCCCGGACAGCGCGCTGTTCCTGTCCTCCGGGGCGCCGACGATCCTGCTGCTCACCGTCGGGCTCGTCATCGTGCCGCAGGGCGTGTCGAGAGCCCGTGCCTCCGGTGCGCTCGACTTCCAGCGCGCGCTCCCCGTCTCCCGGCCCCTGCTGCTCCTGGTCGACCTCGTGGTGTGGACACTGATCGCGCTGCCCGGGGTGGTGATCGGGCTCCTCGTGGCCTGGCTGCGCTATGACCTGAGCTACTCCTTCGACTGGCCGCTGCTCGTGCTCGCCTCGATCCTCGTGACCACGATGGCCACCGCCGTGGGCTTCGCGATCGCCGTCAGCCTGCCGGCGATGCTCGCCCAGCTGGTCTCGCAGGTGCTGGTGTTCTTCGTGCTCCTGTTCTCCCCGATCACCTTCCCCGCGAGCCAGCTGCCGGAGTGGTTCCAGGCCGTGCACCGGTTCCTCCCGATCCAGCCCGCCGCCGAGCTGCTGCGGGCGGGGATCGCCTCGACGGAGTTCACGGCACAGGGTCGCGACCTCGCGGTGCTGGGCCTGTGGACGGCCGCCGGTCTGCTGGTCAGCATGCGCGCCCTCGTGCGCCGACGGTGAGCCGGGCCGTGCGGTCCGCGCCGTGATCGACCGGGTGCTCGGCACGCGTGCACCGCGGCGGCGGGCGTCAGCCCTCCTCGGCCTCGCGCACGTCCGTGCCGTGCTCGGCGAAGGCCCGGAAGTCCTCCATATGGGCGAGGGTCTGCTTCCGGAAGGCGCCGCGCATCAGCGGGGCGAGCAGCCTCATCGGCAGCGCGTCGAAGCGGTACTCGTTCTCGCTCACCCACAGCGTGGTCCCGTCGCCCGCATCCTGCAGGCGCTCCCGCGCCGCGGACCACATGCCCTCCGCCGCCAGCTCCCGCTCGTAGCGGACGACCACGTCGGAGGGGACGTCGCCGAGCCGCTCCGGCTCCCGCAGGGTGACCGTCTCCCGAGCCTCCAACGTCCCCTTCCCCGCGCTCATCACCACGCGGGAGACGGCGCCCACGTGCCCCTCACGGCCCTCGACCAGCTCGTGGGCGACGAGCCCGCGCAGCCAGGCGGCATGATGGGCGGGATCCGTGAGCAGCTCGAGCACGCGATCGCGGGGGCGGGCGATCCTGAGCGAGACGGTGAACTCCATGGGAGGATTCTCCCTCCTCTGCCTCACATCCACTCCTGCTCGCGCGTCTGCGAGGAGGACGCCGCTAAATGACCTCACGGAGGAGGACGTCATGCCGATCAGCCGCCACACGAGCGCGACCACGACGCTGGGGGAGCTCGTGCTCACCGCCGAGAGCGGTGCGCCGACACCCGAGGGCGAGGCGCTGACCGGCGTGTACTTCCCCGCGCACTGGCACCCGCCGACCCCCGAGCAGCTCGGCGACCGGGTCGAGGTCGCCTCGGATCCGCTGCTGGCGACGGCCCTGGAGCAGCTCGAGGAGTACCTGGCGGGGGAGCGACAGGAGTTCGACCTGCCGCTGCGCACCCACGGCGACGACTTCTCCGAGAGGGTGTGGGCGCTGCTGCGGGAGATCCCCTACGGCACCAGGACCACCTACGGCGCGCTCGCGGAGCAGCTCGGCTCCCGCGGCCTCGCCCAGCGGGTGGGGCAGTGCGTGGGACGCAACCCGCTGAGCATCGTGATCCCCTGCCACCGGGTGGTCGGGGCCGACGGCTCCCTGACGGGCTATGCGGGCGGGCTCGAGCGGAAGCGGACCCTGCTCGAGCTCGAGGAGCCCGCCGAGCGCTCCGCCGAGCGGCTGTTCTAGACCGGACGCCGCCCTCGGCCGCTCGGAGCGGTCATCGAGCTCGACCTGAGACGTGGCGGAGCTCGGGGCGGCATGATGGCGGAGACGGAGCGACGAGACGAGGACAGATCCCCATGACCACCCCGGACCACGACCCCGGCACCGTGCTCGGCGAGGACGGCCTCGCCCGTCCCGCCTGGGCGGCGACCGACCCGCTGCTGCGCGAGTACTACGACACCGAGTGGGGCATGCCCGTCCGCGACGAGCAGGGGATGTACGAGCGGCTCAGCCTCGAGGCCTTCCAGGCGGGGCTGTCCTGGGCGACGATCCTGCGCAAGCGCCCCGCCTTCCGCGAGGCCTTCGACGGCTTCGATCCCGAGGCGGTGGCGCGGTACGGGGACGAGGACGTCCAGCGGCTCATGGCCGATGCGGGCATCGTGCGCAACCGCGCGAAGATCCTCGCCGCGATCACGAACGCGAGGGCGACACTCGCCCTGCGCGAGAAGGGCGGGCTCGCCGAGTTCGTGTGGTCCTTCCAGCCGGAGGAGACCCCGCGGCCCCTCACTCTCGCCGAGATCCCGACGACCTCCCCGGCCTCGCGCGCCCTGTCGAAGGCGCTGAAGAAGGAGGGCTTCGCCTTCGTGGGCCCGACGACCATGTTCGCGCTGATGGAGGCGGTCGGGATCCTCGACACGCATCTGCTGGGCTCCCACCGCCGCGGCAGCTCCGGCGTGTGGCCGGCGTGAGCGGACCCGTCCGGCTCCGGATCGACGCCGCGGGCCCCTTCGACCACGCGGCCGCGCTCGCGACCCTCTCCGCCCACGCCGTCGAGGGCCTGCACCGCCTCGACCTCGAGGCCGGCACGTTCACCCGCTGGGTCGACGTGGGCGAGGCTGAGGACGTCCTGGTCACCGTCCGCCTCGACGCCGGAGGGGCGGAGCTGAGCACCTCGAGCCGGCGGGAGGCGGTGCACGCGCGGCTCGTCGCGCACACGACGCACTGGTTCGGCCTCGCCGCGGATCTCGAGCCCGTCGACGCCCTCCTCGGCGCGGATCCCCTCTTCGCCGAGCAGGTCCGGGAACGGCCCGGGGTGCGACTGGTCCGCTTCCGTCCGCCCTTCGAGGCGGTGGTCAGCACGGTCCTCGGCCAGCAGGTCTCGCTCGCCGCCGGGCGCCTGTTCGCCGCCCGGCTCGTCGCCGCCTTCGGCACCGACCCCTCGGCCGACGGACCGCGGATCTTCCCGAGGCCGTCGGCCCTCGCGGCGGTGCCCGTCGAGGAGCTGCGTGCCGCGATCAGGCTGACCGGCTCCCGCGCCCGCACCGTGCACGAGGTCGCGGAGCTCTTCGCGGAGCAGGACGGGCCGGCGGTGCTCCCGGAGCGGTCCGAGCTCGCCGGCGTGCACGGCATCGGCGCCTGGACCCTCGACCACCTGGCCCTTCGCGCGGGGACCGACGCGGACGCCTATCCGGCGGGCGATGCGGTGCTGCGCCGCACCCTCGCCGCGCTCGACCCGTCGGCCGATGCCGCGCGGATCGCCTCCTGGTGCCCGTACCGCGGCTACGCGGCGACGAGGCTGTGGGCCTTCGGGAGATGACACGGGGCCGACGGCGAGATCGCCGTCGGCCCCGTGTCGGGCTCAGGGACCCAGCTGATGCGTCGCGCACGGAGGTCAGCACGACCTCGCTCGCGCCGCCGACGGAGCGGAGACCCCGGCGCCCCCGCGACCCGCTGTCCGGAAGGCGCCGTCAGCCGGCGGCGGGGTCGGTGGGCACCGTGGCGTCGGGGCGGATCTGCCCGTAGTGCAGCGCGTTCCAGAAGTCCCCGCGCACGTAGCGCTGCTCGGGGTCCGGGTCGAAGTCCCACGGACGGGTGGTGCCGTGCTGCAGGGCCTCGGCCACCAGGCGCCGACGGGACTGGCTGGCGAGCACGTCCTGCTCGAGGGCGGGCAGGTCGTAGCGGGTGGTCAGCGTCTGATGCAGCTGCTGGGCGATCTCGCGGTGCTCCGGCTCGGTGGCGAGGTTGCGCAGCTCGTGCGGATCCGTCTCGAGGTCGAACAGCTGATCGGGGTCCCCGGGGCAGTGGATGTACTTGTACTGCCCCCGCACCAGGGTGAGGTGGGGGCGGTGGGTGCCCTCGGCGAGGTACTCGATGACCACGTCGCGGTCCTCGGGGCGCAGCTCGCCCGCGGCCTCCCGTCGGGCCGTCTCCAGCAGCGAGCGGCCGCGTCCCGCGGAGCCGTCGGCCGCGACGGGGGCGGCGCCGGAGAGCTCCAGCAGGGTCGGCATCAGGTCCAGCAGCGAGACCGGGGCGGCATGTCGCCCCCGCGGCACCAGGTGCTCGGGGCCGTGGACGATCAGCGGCACCCGGGCGGACTCCTCGTACGGCGACATCTTGTACCACAGGCCCTTCTCGCCCAGCATGTCGCCGTGGTCGCTTGTCACGATGATGACCGTGTTCTCCGCCAGGCCCAGCTCCGCGAGCCGCTCCCGGATCCGTCCCACCTTGTCGTCGATGTAGCTCACCGCGGCGTAGTAGGAGCGGCGGGCCCGGGCCACCTCCTCGGCGGTCGGCTCCCGGCGGTCGAAGCCGCTCATCCGCCGCAGCCGGTGGGTGTGCGGATCCGCCTCGACGGAGGGCACCTCGGGGTGCTGCGGCGCGGGGATGTCCACCCCCTCGAAGCGGTCCCAGTGCTCCTTCGGAGGCTCGTAGGGATCGTGGGGGTGGATGAAGCTGGTGACCATCAGGAAGGGGAGCTCCTCCCCGGCGGCCTGGTTCGCCCGCACCCGGTCGTTGAGGTGGCGCAGGGTGCGGAACTCCACCTCCTCGTCGAAGTCCAGCTGGACGGTCGCGGCGGAGACTCCGGCGGAGTAGACCGAATCGGCGTCGTGGTACCACTGCAGACGGTCGCTGAGGTCCCGCTCCCAGTCGGGCACCATGTCGAGGTCCGCCGGGTACACGTCGGTGGTCAGGCGCTGCTCGAAGCCGTGGTGCTGATCGGGGCCGATGAAGTGCATCCGGCCCACCAGGGCGGTGTGGTACCCGGCGGTGCGCAGACGGTGCGCGAACGTGGGGATGGAGGCGGCGAAGTCGTCGCCGTTGTCATAGCAGCCCAGGTCCGAGGGCATCTGCCCGGTCATCATGGAGGCCCGGGAGGGGGAGCACAGCGGGGTGATGCAGTATGCCCGGTCGTACACGGCCCCTTCGGCGGCGAGCCGGTCCATGTGAGGGGTGCGCGCGGCGAGATCGCCGTAGGCGCCGAGGACCTGCGCGGCCATCTGGTCCGCCTGGATCAGGACGATGTTCGGTCTGGTCGATGTCATGATTTGCTCCTCCTCGTGTCGGTGCCGCCGTCGCCGGCGGCGGTGTCGTCGGGGTCGGTGGGGGCGGCGCCCGCGCCGCCGGTGCGGTCGCCGTCGTCAGCGTCCTCCGGCTCCCAGCCGTCGGCCCAGGTGTCGGTCTCGAAGTCGTAGCCCACGGGCTCGCCGTCCTCGTCGGTGCGGCGGTACCAGTCGGTGTAGTCGGAATGCGTGGACTCGACGCCCGCTCCGGCACCGGTCCCGGGCTCGGAGGGGACCACCTGGAGCTCGAAGTCGTCGTCGTACTTGTCCACGCCCGTCACGATGGCGTTGCGCAGGGCGGTATCCGCATACTTCTCGCGCAGCGTGCGCGGATCCGTGTTCAGCTCCCGGAACCAGGCGATGATCAGCAGCAGCACGATGATCGCGAAGGGCACCGCGGTGATGATCACCAGCGACTGCAGGCCTTCCAGCGCGGTCTCGTCGCCCAGCAGCAGCATCACCAGGGCGATGCCGCCCATCACCATTCCCCAGAACACCACCACGAGCTTGGGCGGGTTCTGACTGCCGCGCGTGGTGAGGATGCCCATCACCACCGAGGCGGAGTCCGCGGCGGTGATGAAGAAGATCGACAGGATCGCCATGATCAGCACCGGCATGAACTGCGAGAACGGCAGGTCCTCCACCATGTCGAACAGCACCTGGGCCGGGTTGACCGTGTCGATCTCCCCGAGCTTCCCGTCGCGGTACATGGAGATGGCGGTGCCGCCCATCACGCCGTACGCCACGAACAGCAGGGCGGAGGGGATGAAGATGACGCCGAGGATGAACTGGCGGATCGTGCGGCCGCGGGAGATGCGGGCGATGAAGATGCCGACGAAGGGCGACCAGGAGATCCACCAGGCCCAGTAGTAGACGGTCCAGGCGGACTGGAAGTCGAGCGTGTCCTGGCCCCAGGAGGCCGAGCGGCCCATCATCTCCAGCATCGAGTTGAAGTACTCCATGACCCCGGAGGGCACCAGGTTCAGCAGCAGCAGCGTGGGGCCGAGCAGGAAGATCAGCCCGGCGAAGCCGATGGTGAGCACGATGTTGATGTTGGAGAGGTAGCGGATGCCGCGGGAGACCCCCGAGACCGCCGAGACCACGAAGCCGATCGAGAGCACGGCGATGATCAGCACCAGCACCGTGTTGGTCAGCTCGGAGACGCCGGAGACGATGACGACGCCCTCGCCGATCTGCAGTGCGGCGATGCCCAGGGCGGCGGCGGTGCCGAACAGGGTGGCGATGATCGCGAAGATGTCCACCAGCTGACCGGCCCAGCCCTCGGAGCGGCTCTTGCCGAAGAGACGCTCGAACACGGAGGACATCAGCAGGGTGCGGCCGCGTCGGTACGCGGAGTAGGCGACGGCACCGCCCACCAGCGCGTAGATCGCCCAGGCATGGAAGCCCCAGTGGAAGTAGGTCTGCGCCAGGGCCAGGTGCATGGCCTCGATGGACTCCGGCTCGTTCGTCAGCGGCGGCGGGGACAGGAAGTACGTCAGCGGCTCCGAGGGGCCCCAGAACATCACGCCGATGCCGAGCCCGGCGGCGAACAGCATCGCCACCCAGCTGAAGGTCGAGAACTCGGGACGCTCCTCGTCCTTGCCCAGCGGGATCCTGCCGTAGCGGGTGAAGGCCAGGACCAGCATGGTCACCAGCACGATGGTGGCGACGGCGTTGAACAGCCACCCCAAGTGCTCCATCACCCAGCCGTAGGCCGCGTTCGCGACCACGCTGACGCTGTCGGTGGCGACGATGCCCCAGATCACGAATGCGACGGCGAGGACTCCGGCCACGGCGAGGACGAACCTGTCGATGCTGTAGCGGCGGCGCTGCTCGTCGATGGCGATGCCGGGCACCAGGGCGGGGTGGATGTTGTGGGGGTACTTGGGGCGCGCGTAGTCGAAGGTCGCCAGCTTGTCCGAGCGGCGGCCGGCTCGTCGTCGCGGCTCGGGGCGGTCAGGGTGCTCCGTGCTCTGGCGGGGGTCGTCCTCGGTGTTCACAAGGGCTCCGTTCTTGAGGGGAAGCGAATCGTGCTGCGGCTGCTACAGGGCCGGGGGGGGGCGGTTGGCGGCCCAGCCCGGCTCTGTCTCGGGCTTACCGTCTCGGGGCGCGCGGATCGGGCCCCGTGGGGGCGGGTCAGGCCTGCTGCTCGCGGATCAGGTCCGCGGCGCGCTCGCCGATCAGCATCGTGGTGATGTTGGGGTTCACGGCGACCAGCTGCGGCATGACCGAGCCGTCCACGACCCGCAGGCCCGTGACGCCCTTGACCCGCAGCTGCGGGTCCAGCGGCGACATCTCGTCGTCGGGGGCGCCCATGCGCACCGTCCCGGCGGGGTGGTAGACGGTGTTGTGGGTCTTCGCGACGTAGTCGGCGATCTCCTCGTCGCTCTGGACGTCCTCGCCCGGGAACAGCTCCCGGCCGCGGTAGGCGTCCATCCCGGACTGGGCGACGATCTCGCGGGCCTTGCGGATCCCTGCGACGGCCACGCGCATGTCGTGCCCGTCCTCGTCGGTGAAGTAGCGCGGGTCGACCTTCGGCTTGTCGCGGTAGTCGATCGTGCGCAGGCGCACCGTGCCGCGCGAGCGGGCGTGGGTGACGTTCGGGGTCAGGGCGAAGGACTCCGGGGAGGTGGGGTAGCCCTGGCGGCGGGTGTGCATGTCGAAGGGCACCGAGCCGTAGTGCATCATCAGGTCCGGCAGGTCCAGGCCCTCCTCGGTGGGAGTGAAGATCCCGATCTCCCACCACTGGGTGGACTCGCGGGTCATCTTCTGCGTGGACTCCCAGGAGATGACCGCCTCGGGATGGTCCTGCAGGTTCGAGCCGACGCCGGGGGAGTCGACGCGCACCTCGATGCCCACCTCGCGCAGGTGCTCGGCCGGGCCGATGCCGGAGAGCATCAGCAGCTTCGGCGAGTCGATCGCGCCGGCGGAGAGGATGACCTCCTTCCGCGCGTGCATGATCGAGGGGCGGTCGAAGGCGTTGTCGATGTACTGCACGCCCGTGGCCCGCTGCTCCTCGTCGAAGAGGACCTGCATGACCTGGTGCCCGGTGAGGACGTGCAGGTTCTCCCGGTCCCGGATCGGGTGGAGGTAGGAGACCGAGGAGGAGGCGCGGGTGCCGTCGGCCTGGCGGTTGACCTGGAACCAGTTCGCGCCGTTGACGACGGTGGCGAAGTCGTTGAAGCGGGCGCGGGGGATGCCCGCCTGCTCGCATGCGTCCAGCAGGGCGATGCCGAGCTTGTCATCGGCCGGGGCGTCCATCAGCTCCACCGGGCCGGAGCTGCCGTGGCCGGCGCCCTCGCGGTCGCGGTTGTTCTCGAGCCGCTCGATGAGGGGGAGCATGTCCTTCGAGCCCCAGCCCTCGGCGCCGTGGCGCTCCCACAGGTCCATGTCCTCCGCCGGCGGGTGGAATGCGATGCAGGAGTTGTGGGAGGAGCAGCCGCCGAGCACCTTGGCCCGCGCGTGGCGCATGAAGGAGTTGCCGTTCTCCTGCGGCTCGATGGGGTAGTCCCAGTCCAGCCCCGACTCCAGCAGCTCGGGCCAGCGCTTGAGCTGCAGCACCTCGTCGTGGTCGAGGTCGTGGGGGCCGGCCTCGAGCAGCGCCACCTCGAGGCTCGGGTCCTCGCTCAGTCGCGCCGCGACGACGGCTCCGGCGGAGCCGCCGCCGACCACGATGTAGTCGTACTCGGCGATGGGGTTCTCGGACGTGAGGTCCTTCTGGGTCATCTCTCCTGCTTCCTGCTGTGGGGACGGGGCGGCGTGCTCGGGCTCAGCCCTTGCGGGGGAACCAGCCGGAGACCGCCGGCTCGGTGTTGAAGTAGACGTGCTTGGCCTCGGTGTACTCCTCGAGGCCGGTGGGGCCGAGCTCGCGGCCGATCCCGGACTTCTTGAACCCGCCCCACTCCGCCTGGGGCAGGTAGGGGTGGTAGTCGTTGATCCAGATCGTGCCGTGGCGCAGCCCGCGCGAGACCCGGTTGGCGGTGCCCGCGTCGGAGGTCCACACCGCTCCGGCCAGGCCGTACTCGGTGTCGTTCGCGATCGCGATCGCCTCCTGCTCGGTCGCGAAGGTCTCCACCGTGATCACGGGGCCGAAGCCCTCCTCGATAACGGCCGGGTTCTCGGCGGTGCAGCGGTCCAGCACGGTCGGGGCGTAGAAGAAGCCCTTCTCGTGCTCGGGGCCGCCCCAGTGACCGCCGGTGCGCAGCCGCGCCCCGGCCTCGACGCCGCGCTCGACGTAGTCGGTGACCTTGTCGCGGTGGGCCTTCGAGATCAGCGGGCCGGTCTCGGCCTGCTCGTCGAAGGGGCCGCCCATGACGATGCCCTCGGCGCGGGAGACGAGGTCGTCGACGAACCGCTCGGCGATCGACTCGTGGATGATCAGGCGCGTCCCTGCCGAGCACACCAGGCCCGAGTCGAGGAAGCCGGCGTTCAGCGCGTTGTCGAGCGCCGCCTCGTAGTCCGCGTCGGCGAAGACGACGTTGGGGTTCTTCCCGCCGAGCTCGAGGGCGACCTTCTTGATGCCCGTCGCGGCGGACTCGGCGATCTTCCGCCCGGTGACCAGGCCGCCGGTGAAGGAGACCAGGTCGATCTCGGGGTGGGAGGACAGGGGAGCGCCGACGGTGCCGCCGTCGCCGATGACCAGGTTCGCGACGCCCTTCGGCAGGCCCAGCTCGTCCAGCACCTCCATCATGAGGATCGTGGTGTGCGGGGTGAGCTCGGCGGGCTTGATCACGAAGGCGTTCCCGGCCGCGAGCGCCGGGGCGATCTTCCACGCGGCCTGCAGCAGCGGGAAGTTCCAGGGGGTGATCATGCCGCACACGCCGACGGGCTCGCGGACCACGCGGGAGATCACCGAGGCGTCGCCCGCATCGACCAGCCGGCCCGGGTCCTGGTCGGCGACCTTCCCGAAGTAGCGGAAGCAGGCGGCGATGTCGTCCATGTCGCCCTCGGCCTCGACCAGGCGCTTGCCGGTGTCCTGCGCCTCGGCGCGGGCGAACTCGTCCTTGCGCTCGGCGAGGCGATCCGCGACGCGCAGCAGGAAGTCGCCGCGCTGACCGGCCGGGGTGCCCGACCACTCGCCGCGCTCGAAGGCGGCGCGGGCGGCGAGGATCGCGCGCTCGACGTCCTCGGCCCCCGCCTCGGAGACGACGCCGACCTCGGTGCCGTCGGCCGGGCAGGTGATCGTGCGGGTCCCGCCGGTGGAGGACGGCACCCAGGCGCCGTCGATGAACAGGGTCGCAGGGCTCTCAGTCATGGTTCTCCTTCGTCTCGCGCGCGCCGTCGGCGGCGGGGTCTGTGGGCTGGACGGTCTCGGGGGCAGGGCCGACGTGGTCGGCGTCGTCCCAGGTGTCCGGGGCGGTGACCGGGATCGTGCCGGTCGCCGTCCCGATCTCGTCACTCATGGTCAGGTACATGATGTGGGCGTCGTAGGCATCCAGGACATCGCTGATGACCTGCTCCTTCGTATACCCCATGATGTCGCGTCCGCGGGAGCCGGTGCGAGAGAAGATCTCGATGCGGTAGTACACGTCGCGGACGGTGGAGAGGTTCGCGGCGAAGCTCGGCACCGAGTACGCGACCGGGTAGGCCTGGTACTTGAAGTCCTCGGCGTCGGGGAAGGAGACGACGAGGTCGATGAACGGCACGCCGTGGTCGGGATGCTCGCCGCGATGGCAGGCGACGTCCGCGCCGAGGGCACGCAGCTCCGAGGCGACCTCCTCGACCGCCGGGGTCGCGACCTCCTCGACGAAACCGCGCGCCCTGGTCTCGTCGGCGTAGGACATGCGGCGCTGGAGGCGCTGGCGCCAGGGGAAGCGGTCCTGGGCCTCGCCGCCGCGGACGCGCGAGGTGAGCACCCCGGGCAGGGCGGCGGAGCGGGCGTCGAGGTCCATCTGCTCGGTGCGCAGCACCTTCCACAGGCTGAACATCACCAGGTACACCAGGATCGACAGCGGCAGGCCGACGACCACGGTCGCGGCCTGGAGCGTGTACACCCCGTCGATGAACAGCATCACCAGGGTGAGCGCACCGGTGATCACGGCCCACACGATCCGCAGCCACGGCGGCCCGTCGGAGTCGGCGTTGGACGCCTTGGAGGTCATGTTCGCCATCACCAGCGAGCCGGAGTCCGCGGAGGTGACGTAGAAGAACAGCCCGGTGAGCAGGGCGAGGGACACGGTGAAGGTCGCGCCGGGGTAGTGCTCGAGCAGGTTGAAGAAGCCCGACTCCGGCTGGTTCACGGCCAGGTCCAGGAACTCCCCGTCGCCCACGAAGCTCAGCGCCGCGTTCCCGAAGATCGAGACCCACAGCAGGATGAACGAGAAGGGGATCAGCAGCACGCCGACGACGAACTCGCGCAGGGTGCGGCCGCGGGAGATCCGGGCCAGGAACAGGCTCACGAAGGGCGCCCACGCGATCCACCACGCCCAGAAGAACAGCGTCCAGTCCGCCATCCACTGGTCGGAGGGGTAGTCGGCGGTGCCGTCGGTGTAGGCGAAGGTGTTCATCATCATCCCGGGGAACCGGGAGAAGAAGTCGCCGATGTTCTGGACCAGCGCGTTCAGCAGCTGGTGGGTCTGTCCGCTGAACAGCACCCACAGCATCAGCGCGATCGCCAGCAGCACGTTCAGCTCGGACAGGCGGCGGATGCCCTTGTCCACCCCGGAGACCGTGGAGACGATCGTGATCGCGACGGCGAGACCCATCAGGGCGATCTGCACCCCGATCGAGGAGGGGATCCCGAACAGGGCGGTGAGGCCGAAGTTCAGGAACACCACGCCGATGCCGAGGGAGACGGAGATGCCGAAGATCGTGCCGATCGTCGCGCCGATCTCCGCGGCGTGGCCGATCGGGCCGTGGATGCGCCGGCCGAAGACCGGGGCGAGCGCCGAGCGGATCGACAGCGGCAGGTGGTAGCGATAGGCGAAGAGGCCGAAGGCCATGCCCATCAGCGCGTACATCGCCCAGCCGGGGATCCCGTAATGGAAGATCGTCCAGATCGTCGCCATCCGGGCGGCCTCGTCCGAGCCGGCCGGGGCATCGGGCGGGGTCAGCATGTTCGTGGCGGGCCCCGAGATGCCGAAGAACATCAGGTCCACGCCGATGCCGGCGGCGAACAGCATCGCCGCCCAGGTGAAGAGGTTGTACTTCGGGACCGAATGATCCGGGCCCATGCGGGTGCGGCCCACGCGCGAGGCGGCGACCAGCAGCACGAAGACCACCACGATCGTGGCGGTGGCGACGTAGTACCAGCCGAAGTTCGTCGCGATCCAGCCCATGGAGCCGAAGATCGCGGTCTCCGCGGCGGAGGGCCAGATGGCGGCGAAGAGCACGAAGGCGATGATGATCGCCGAGGTGCCGAGGAAGACGGGACGGTTGACGCGGGAGTGCGCGGGCCGGGCGCCTCCCTCCTTCTGCTCAGCGGGGGCGGGCGGGGCCTCGGCCATCACGGTCCTCTCGATCGACGCACGGGACAGGACCGGCCGCTGCACGGCCGGGCCACGGGGAATCCGGCGCGGCGGGCGAGGACCGCTGCTCCGCAAGGTTCCGCTGTCCGTGACCGCCGACCGTGCTCGACCTTAGGATCGGATTGTCGGATCCTCCAGTCCGCAGGACGATTCGTGAGAAAGGTGTCACGCAGTTGCGCGATATTGCCAGGATCCTCCCGTTATCGCGCTGACCTGCGCGGGCGATGCCGCGGCTCGCGCTGAACGACGCGTGAGCGCGGATCGGGCCGGGAGCGCGGCGGAGGGACGAGCTCCGGCCTCGCTCCAGCCCCTGTGGTCACCGCACGGTCACGAGTTCCGTCGCGCTCTCAAGGAGGAGAACATCGAGGGGAGGATCGCGATCGCGGCCCCGGCCAGGCACAGCACCCCGCCGAGCGCGGCCAGGGGCGGCGGGACCTCGCCGAGGATCGTCCACGCCAGCACCACGGTGATCGCGGGCACGATCAGGGAGGAGGAGGTGAGCACCCCGGCCGGGGTGTGGGTGAGGGCGTAGCCCCACAGCAGGAACGCCGCTGCCGTGGGCAGCAGGCCCATGTAGACCACCGCCGCGATCGCCGAGGACGGGGCGGCGGCCAGCTCCGCCACGAGCTGCGGGGCGAAGGGCAGGCAGGCGGTGAGCCCCGCGGTCATCCCGATCACGGTCATCGAGGTCGAGTCGATGTGCGACAGCAGCGGCTTCTGCCCCAGCACGCTGCCCGCGTAGAGCACGGCCGCGAGCAGCCCGAGCACGAGGCCGGGGCCCTCCACGTGCCCGGTCGAGGTCGCCAGCGTGATCAGTCCGATCCCGGCCAGCGCGATCACCACCCCGAGCAGCAGCCGCGGGGAAAGCCCCTCGCCGAGCAGCAGACCGGAGGCGACCGCGACGATCAGCGGGGCGAGGTTCACGAGCATCGCCGCGGTCGCGGGGTCCAGGAACAGCTCGGAGGCGTTGAGCACCACCGAGTAGAGGCAGAACCAGGTCGCGCCCCAGGCGAGCACCGCGGCCCACATCCGGCCGGTTCGGGGGACCCGCACGCGTCCCCGCAGCACGAGCGGGAGCATCACCAGGACCGCGGTCGCCATCCGCAGCAGCGTCATCGCGCCGGGGGAGAGGTGGGCGCCGGAGAAGCGGATGACGATGAAGGAGGAGGCCCACAGCAGCATCACCGCGAGCGCGGCGAGCCACGGCAGCGCCGGCCGCGAGGGCGCGGCAGGAGGGGTGGGGGAGGGCATGCCTCCATCCTCGGCCCTCCCCGGTCGCCCTCGCCGCCGGGTCCGCCCTGCGACGGGGCTCAGCTCGCGGCGGCCTCGAGCCGGGCGATGTCGAGCTTCGTCTGCGTCATCATCTCCTTGGTCACCGCTTCGGCGTGGGGGCCGGCCAGCAGCTCGTTCAGCCGCTCGGGGATCACCTGCCAGGAGAGGCCGAAGCGGTCACGGCACCAGCCGCACTGCGACTCCGCGCCGCCGTCCGCGATCAGCGCCGACCACAGGCGATCGACCTCCTCCTGCGAGTCGACGGTGAGCATGATCGAGACCGCCTCGGACAGCGTGAAGTACGGGCCGCCGTTGAGCAGGGTGTAGGGCACGCCGCCGAGGACGAGGTCCACGGTCATCGGCTTCCCGGTCATGTCGGGGCCGTCCGGCGGGCCGGCACCCTCCTCGTAGCGCGTGGTGTTCAGGATGCGGGAGTCCGGGACGAGGGAGACGTAGAACTCGGCGGCCTCGTCGATGCGGCCGTCGAACCAGAGACACGTGCCGACTGCGGTCATGGTGCGGTCCTCCTGATCGGGGCGGGCCGATCGGCCCGTCGTGCGCTCACAGTAGAGCGCGGGCGCCGCGCAGGGTGTGTCCGATCCTGCGCTCTGCGCCGGCCCGGTCCCGGGGCAGGGGTATCGCACCGCGGCGGGCAGGACTAGCGTTCCGGGCATGGGGATCCACATGGAGAACGTCGGCATCGCGGTGCGCGACCTCGAGGAGGCGATCGCCTTCTTCACCGATCTGGGACTGAGCGTGCAGGGCACCGACACGGTGCAGGGCGACTGGGCGGACACCGCAGTGGGCCTGGACGGCAACCACGCCCGCATCGCGCTGCTCTCGGCGCCCGACGGCAGCGGGCGACTGGAGCTGTTCGAGTACCTCCACCCCGAGGCGCTCGAGACGAGGCCGACTCTCCCGCACGAGATCGGCATGCACCGCGTCGCGTTCCGGGTGGAGGACCTCGATGCGGCGCTCGAGGTCGCCGCTCGCCACGGCTGTCTCCCGCTGCGGGGCGTGGCGACCTACGGCGACGTGTACCGCCTGACCTACCTGCGCGGGCCCAGCGGGATCCTGGTCATGCTCGCGGAGGAGCTGGGCGGGGCCGGGGACTGAGCCGGAGGGCCGGCGGCGGGCCGAGGCGACCGGAGGAGCGGCCGACGGGACGCGGTGCGGCGTGCCATCGGGCTCGTCGGCCCTCAGGCGCTCGCCGGGGTCCAGCCGAGCGCCGGACCGAGTCGAGTGGCGATATCGGTGAGGATCTGCACGTAGTCCTCGTGGGCGAAGCTGAAGGGGAGCGCGAAGGCGACCTCGTCGACCTCGCGGAAGCCCTCGTGCGCCCACAGCTGCTCGGAGATCTCCTCGCTCGTGCCCACCAGGTCCGGGGCGAACATCATCCGGCGCGGACCCTGTGGGGTGCGGGTCCGCGGAAGGCGTTCGGCGGCATAGGAGCGGTAGCGCTCCGCCTGGGCGGCCGAGGCCGAGTCGGTGGGGATCACGACCAGGCCCTGCGAGGCGCGGGTGCCGCCCGCGGCGCGGAAGGCGCGGATCTGTGCGGCCTGGACCGCGGCGAAGTCCGGCTCCTCGTCGGGGCCGGGGAAGAGGACGCTGGAGGAGAGCAGGTGCAGGCCGTGCTCCCCGGCCCAGACGGCGGAGTCGAGGGACCCGGCGCCGTACCAGAGGCGTTCGCGCAGGCCGGGGGAGTGGGGCTCGACGCGGGCGGAGTACTCCTCGACCACGCCCTGCTTCCCCTCCAGCTCCCGGACCCGCCCGCCGGCGAGCAGGCCCGCGAGACGCTCCACCCTGGTCTTGGAGAAGTCCTCGACCTCGCTGGTGTCCGGGTAGAGGGCGTCCTTGACGGTGTCGTACTGCATCGGGGTGCCGACGCTGACGCCGGGATTGATCCGGCCGCCGGAGAGCACGTCGACGGTCGCGAGGTCCTCCGCGAGGCGCAGCGGGTTCTCCCAGCCCAGCGGCGTCACCGCGGTGCCCAGCTCGATCCGGGAGGTGCGCTGGCTCGCCGCGGCCATCACCGCGATCGGGGAGGAGATCCCGAACTGCAGGTGTCGGTGGCGCAGCCAGGCGCTGTCGAGGCCGAGCTCCTCGCCGAGCTCGATGAGCGACAGGGTCGACTCGTGCCCGACCGCGGGATCGGCCGGATCGAACAGGCCGATGGTGAGGAAGCCGAGGCGGTGCAGGGGACGGGAGCGATCGGGCATCGGGGACCTTCCGGAGCAGGGCGCCCTGGGGCGCGGTGCGCTCATCGTAGCCAGCGACGCCCCGGAGGGATCAGCCGCGGTCGAGCAGTCGCTCGAGCGGGATGGTGCCGTCCTGCCAGGGGGTCAGCAGCCACACCGCGAGATAGGCGCCGACGCCGAGCACGGGCAGCAGGAAGGAGGCGAGCACGAGCAGGCGCATGATCCACACGTTCAATCCGGTGAGCTCGGCGAGGCCGCCGGCGATGCCGCCGAGGAGTCGCTGGGGGCCGCGGCGGAAGCGGAAGCCGCGGAGGGTGGCGAAGAAGGAGTTCATGACCGCGAGGCTAGGCGCGGTCGCGGCCCCACGGCACTGGGGCTGGCCCCCGTCCTCGGCGCGGGATTCCCGCTCCTGCGCCGGGCGGGGCCCGGGCGGTGGGCACCGGGCCGCAGCTCCCGGGCCCGGCTGCTGCGGCCCGGTCCTGTCATTCCTCCTCGCCGGCGGGCCAGGCGTTCGGCGTGCATCCCTGCAGGTCGATGGACTGCTGGAGCATGACCGAGGCGGGTGAGCCGTCGGCCGGGCAGGTGGCGTGGCCGTGGCCGAGGAAGTGCCCCACCTCGTGGTTGATCATGTAGGCGCGGTACTCGGCGAGGTCATCGTAGGTGGGGGTCGCGTGCAGCCAGCGGTCGGAGTTCAGCGCCACCTCGGGCCCGATCCGGCAGCTCCACAGCCCGCCTGTCCTCGCCGGCAGGCACAGCTCGTCGACCGTGGGCGGGGAGCCGATCGAGATCGTGAACTCCGCCCCCGCCGGGTCCGCGACCCGGTGGAAGACGACGTCGGCCGGGCCCTGCCAGCCGCGCTCGTCGGCGAGCACGGCGGCGATCTCCTCCGCGGCCTCCTCGGCATCGACGCCGATCCCGTCCTCGACCCGCACCGCGTAGGTGCGCAGCACGCCCTCGGTCGGCGCGTCCCCCGCCGCGGCGGCGACGGTCCAGGTCCCGGGGCCGACGGTTCCGCTGCGCACCATCCCCACGTCACCGCCCGCCTCCGGGGACTCCGCCTCGGGGGTCCCCTCCGCCGCGTCGTCGGTCGGCGTCGCCTTCTCGCCAGAGGCCTCTTCGCCGGTCGGCTCCGCCGCGGGGGAGTCGTCCTCCGCCGTGCTCCCGCCGCCCTCGTCGGAGGCGGCGGGCGTCTCCTCGTGCTCCGAGGCCGCGGTCTCCGCGGCGGTGCCGCCGTCCTGCTGCTCTGTCGACCTGACCGCCCCGCGCACGAGCGAGACGAGCAGCAGCACCAGCGCGATCACGACCAGCAGCACGAGCGCCGTGCGCACGAGGCGACCCCGTCTCGTCAGGCGTAGGACGGGGCGGTGCGGTGTGGGCTCGGTCACCCCTCGAGGGTACGGGCGAGGTCCCTATCCTGGGCGGATGCCCACGCGCTATGTCGGCCTCGATCTGGCCGCCCAGAACCGTCGCACCGGGCTCGCGGTGCTGCGCGAGGAGGATCCCGCCTCCGGCGCGCTCGTGCTCGAGGAGGCGGCCACCGGGGCGGACGACGCCCTCATCGCGCAGAGGGTGCGCGGCGCCGGGAAGGGCGGGGCCGATGTGCCGGTCGGCTGGCCGCGCGGCTTCGTCGAGCTGCTCGCCGCCCAGGCGACCGGGACCCTCGCGCCGCCCGGGTCGACCGGGGACGAGTGGCGTCGAGGACTGGCGATGCGGGAGACCGACCGTGCCGTTCACGCCCGCACGGGCCTGACCCCGCTGAGCGTCTCCACGGACCGCATCGCCCATCCCGCGCTGCGCTGGGCCGGGATCGAGGCGCGGCTGCGGGAGGAGGGGATCGACGTCGCCCGCGACGGGAACGGGCGGATCTGCGAGGTCTACCCCGCGGCGGCGCTGCGGCGGTGGGGTCTGCCGCACCGCGGCTACAAGGGCACAGGCGGGCGCGCGGCGCGCCGCGGACTGGTCGAGGCGCTCGGCGGGCGGTTCCCCGGCCTGGACTGGGCCGGCCACGACGCCGCCTGCGTGGAGGAGGACGACGTCCTGGACGCGGTGATCGCCGCGCTCATGGCCCGGGAGGTCGCCCGCGGCCGTGCCGTCCCGCCGCCGGACCCGCTGCGGGAGACCGCCCTGGTCGAGGGCTGGATCTGGCTGCCCGCGTAGCAGGCGCCGCCGTTCAGTCCGTCTCGGGCAGGTCCTCCTCGCGCAGCCTCGGCTCGACCCGCCGCTCGGGGGCGAAGCCGGCCTTGTCGGCGAAGAAGGCGCGGATGCGGTCCATGTCGGCGCGCACGTCTCCGGTGACCTTCATGATCGGGCCGAGTCCGCTGGTCATGGTAGTGCGATCCACGAAGCCGAGGGTGAGCGGGAGCCCCGTCGCGCGCGCGATCCGGTAGAAGCCGGACTTCCAGTGCGTGTGCTCCCCGCGCGTGCCGTCCGGGGTGATGACCAGCCCGAACACCGTGCCGGTGCGGACCAGGGCGATGACCTCGTCGACCACCTTGGCGGGGTCGCGGCGGTCCACCGGGATGCCGCCGAGCGTTCGCATCACCGGTCCCTTCCAGCCGGTGAACAGGTCGTGCTTGCCCAGCCAGCGCAGCTTGATCCGCAGTCGCCAGGCGATCCCCAGCATGAGCACGAAGTCCCAGTTGGAGGTGTGCGGGGCGCCGACGAAGAGCGTGGGCCGGTCCGGGACGCGCTCGACGACGAGCCTCCAGGGCGACACCGCCCAGAACAGGCGTGCGATGAGCTGACGGATCATGGTGCGAGGGTATGCGCTGACCGGGGCGCGGACGGGCGAACGCCCATGTCCGGGCTGATCGGTCCGCGAGCGAAGGTCCCGCCGGGCGGTCGGGGCCCGGCCCCAGGTCACGCCTGCCGCTTATTCGTCCCGCGGGGCCCTGCGGGTCTGCTTGAGGTCGGCGCGGCGACGCTTGGCGGCGAGGCGTCGGCGGCGGGAGCCGGCCGTCGGTCGGGTCGCCCGACGCGGCACCTCCGGGGCGACAGCCTCGCGCAGCAGCACGGCGAGCCGCTCGCGCGCCGCCCGACGGTTCCGGTGCTGCGAGCGCTGCCCGGAGGCGGTGACGGTGAGGACCGTGCCGGCGGTGCGGGTCGCGAGACGTTCGAGCACGCGGGCACGCTGGACCTCGTCCAGGGCCGAGGTGGCGGCGAGGTCCAGGCTCAGCTGCACCCGCGAGTCGGCGGTGTTGACCCCCTGGCCTCCTGGTCCGGAGGCATGGGAGAACTGCTCGACCAGCTCCGCGGCGGGAACGCGCACGCCGCGGGGCGCCCCCGGGCCGGGATCCACTCGCAGGTCTTCCATGTCCCCAGTGTGCCGCGCCGAGGGTCTGGCCGCCGGGCCGCGGAAGGGGCACGATGGGGCCATGGCTGATCCGAAGCAGACCCTGACCCCCGAGCAGATCGGCGACGCCGGGCTCACCGGCTGGCACCAGGAGGGCGAGACCCTCACCGCACGCTTCGACACCGGCGACTTCGCGACCGGGCTCGCGTTCGTGAACCGCGTGGGCGTCGCCGCCGAGGCGGCGAATCACCATCCCGACATCCTCCTCACCTATCCCGAGGTCACCGTGACCCTCTCGAGCCACGACGTGGGCGGGGTGACCTCCCGCGACCTCGCACTCGCCGGGACCATCAGCACCCATGCCGAGGAGCTCGGCGTGGAACCGACGACCGCATGATCGAGAACTCGAAGCTCACCGTCATCGGGGCCGGCGCCGTCGGCTCGAGCGTCGCCTACGCCTCGCTCATCCGCGGCTCCGCCCGCCACGTCGCCCTGTACGACATCGACGCCGCGAAGACCGAGGCCGAGGTGCTCGACCTCGCCCACGGCACCCTGTTCACCCGCGCCAGCGACATCATCGGCGGCTCCGACATCGGCGTCGCCGAGGGCTCCCACGTCGTGGTGATCACCGCCGGCGCCAAGCAGAAGCCCGGTCAGACGCGCATCGAGCTCGCCGCGACCAACGCGAAGATCGTCGGCTCGATCGTGCGGGACGTCCTCGAGGTCGCCCCGCACGCGATCATCGTCATCGTCACCAATCCCTGCGATGTCCTCACCATGCTCGCCCACGAGGCCTCCGGCCTTCCTCCCGAGCGGGTGTTCGCCTCCGGCACCGTGCTGGACACCTCGCGCCTGCGCTGGGAGATCGCGCGCCGCACCGGGGTGGCGCCCACCTCCGTCCATGCCCAGATCGTCGGCGAGCACGGCGACACCGAGTTCCCGCTGTGGTCCGACGCCCGCATCAGCACCGTCCCGATCCTGCAGTGGCAGGGCGAGGACGGGGTGCCCCTGTTCACCCTCGAGGAGCTCGACCGCATCGCCGTGGACGTCCGCGACGCCGCCTACAGGGTCATCCAGGGCAAGGGGGCGACCAACTACGCGATCGGGCTCTCCAGCGCACGCATCGTCGAGGCGATCCTCTCCGACGAGAACGCCGTGCTGAACGTCGCGACCGTGCTCTCCGACTTCCACGGCATCGACGGCGTCGCGCTGTCGGTCCCGAGCATCGTCGGCTCCTCCGGCGCCCGGCCGATCCGGGAGACGCCGTTCTCCGCCGAGGAGCTGGAGAAGCTGCGCGCGAGCGCCGCCGCGCTCGAGGAGGTCGCCGCCGGGCTGCGGGGCTGAGCTCTCTCGCTCAGGGATGCCCCAGAAGAGTCAGCACGACAGCGGTCGCCGACTCGGCGGAGCTCGCGTCATGGAGCACGGGGTCGGGAGAGGCGGCGACCCCCACAATCCAGGCGGCGGGTCCGTCGCCTCCTGCTCTCGCGACCACGACATCTCCGCCTTGGCGGTGGATGCGCAGCATCGGGCGCTGGGGATGGAGCGTCGTCCTGGAGGCGATGTCGGGGCGCTCCGCGATGAGATCAAACGCCTCCTGCGCAAGTACAGGTACCCGCCGGACCAGCAGAGCGAAGCGATCGTGAACGTCATGCACCAGATGGAATCGCTCGCGCCCCGGTATGCGGAGGAGCTGCAGGGCGCATCGGCCTGACGATGCGTGGCAAGCACCTGTCGCGGCCCATGATGGCGTCGTCCGCAGGAACCCGTCCACGGACGGTGCGCACCCCTACCACGGAGACCCGGCTAGAGCGCCGAGAGAGACCAGGACGGGAGGTCGCGCCGTGACAGTCCATGTGGATGTCGCTCCGACGATCCTCGACTGGGCAGTCGAACGCGCTGGGTGGGATGAGGAGACCGCCGAGCGGAAGCTCCCTCAGCTCACCTAGTGGAGGGCCGGGACTCGCCGGCCGACCGTGAAGCAGCTGGAGCGTTTCGCGAAGGCCACTCATGCGCCGTTCGGTCAGCTCTTCCTCTCCACGCCGCCGGAGGAGTCGCTCCCGGTGCCCGACATGCGCACCCTGCGCGGCACAGGGATCACCTGCCCATCCGCGGACCTCCTCGACACGATCCATCAGTGCCGGACGCGACAGAGCTGGTTCCGCGACCACGATGTGGAGAACGGGATGGAACCTGTCGCCTATGTCGGGACGGCGACGACCGACGACGACCCCACTGTCATGGCGCAGAGAATGCAGGAGGTTCTCGGCGTCGACCCGAGGACCGAGCCTCTGGCACCGAGCTTGAGCGCGGCCTTCCGCCTGCTGTCCGACCACGTCGAGGCGAGCGGGACGCTCGTGATGGTCAATGGTGTGGTGGGTTCCACTACGCACCGCGCATTGCGGCCCGCGGAGTTCCGCGGCTTCACCCTGGCCGACGACCTGGCCCCGGTGGTGCTCCTCAATGGGGCGGACAGCAAGTCCGCACAGATCTTCACGCTCCTCCACGAGTTCGCGCACGTCTGGCTCGGGGCAGCGCCCTCTCCGACGTCGTACTCGGCGAAGAAGGAGGTCCTCCCGAGGAACGGTGGTGCAATGCCGTCGCAGCCGAGGTGCTGATGCCGATCGAGTCCGTGCGTTCCAGGTTCCGAGGCGACCTCTCCGCCGAAGGTCTCGATGTCCTGGCACGCCGTTTCACCGTCAGCACGCTCGTCGTCCTTCAGCGTCTCGTCGACGCCGAGCTGGTCCCGCGGGGCCGTTCTCGGGAGCTCTATGCGCAGGAGGAGGAGCGCGTCCTCGCGCTCTTCGCCGAGGCGAAGGAGAACCGGTCCGGAGGCGGGAACTTCTACAACGTCCGATCGCAACGCCTCAGCAGGCAGTTCGCGCGCGGTCGTCGCGAGCGCACGCGAGGGCGGGACCACCTATCGCGATGCCTACAAGCTGCTCGGCACGAAGAAGCACAGCACGTTCGAGGCGCTCGCCGAGCGGGTCGGGACGCGCTGATGCATCTCGTCGACGCGAACGTCCTGATCGAGGCGAAGAACAGGTACTGCGCGTTCGACATTGCGCCCGGGTTCTGGGTGTGGCTCGAGCAGGGCCACCGGACGGGGAAGCTGATCAGCATCGACGCCGTCCGTGATGAGCTCGTGCAGGGCGATGATGAGCTCGCGGAATGGGCTCGAGGTCGTCGAGACTTCTTCCTGCCGATCGATCAGCTCACGGTCCAGCGTTTCCGAACGCTCAGCGACTGGGCTCGGCACCAGAACTATCGGCAATCAGCGCTGAATGAGTTCTCCAGCGATCGGGCGGACTTCCTCCTGATCGCACCCGCGATCGGGCACGGCGACACGGTGATCACCAACGAGCAGCCCAGCCCGCAGGCGCAGAAGCGAGCGAAGATCCCCGACGCCTGCGCCGCTATCCGCTCTGCGGAAGGGGATCCCTGACCCTTTCCTCACCGGCGGGACCAGCGTCCCCATCGGTCTCCGCGGAACAAGGGGCCGGTGGGGGAGAGCCCGCTCCCTACCCGCGGGTCTGTACGTCGGCCCGACGACGGGCTAGTGTTCCCGGATCTGGCAGGACCCCGGAACACGACGACGTGCGGAGGACCTCATGACCCCCGATTCCCTCACCCTCTCCCTCGGGAGCCTCACCACGGTCGGGGTGATCGTGGTGATCGCCCTGATCGCCATTGCGATGGCGCTGCGGTTCCGCACCGAGGTGCTGCGGGCCCGCACCGGCACCGAGGCGATGGACGAGGTCGCCGGCGCCGTGCAGGAGGGGGCGGCCGCGTATCTGCGCCGCCAGCTGCGCACCCTCGGCGTCTTCGCCGTGATCGCCTTCCTGCTGCTCCTCCTGCTGCCCACCCACGGCGCCGAGGGCACGGAGGGTCTGCTGCTGCGCGGCGCCCGCTCGGTCGCCTTCCTCGTCGGCGCCGCGTTCTCGGGCCTCATCGGCTACCTCGGCATGTGGCTCGCCGTGCGCGCGAACGTGCGCGTCGCCTCCGCCGCGCACGAGGCGGGCCGGGACCCGGCGATGCTCATCGCGGTGCGCACCGGCGCCTGCGTCGGCATGGCGACGATCGGCTTCGGCCTGCTCGGCGCCGGCGCCGTGGTGCTGCTCTTCCGGGGCGACGCCGCGCTCGTGCTGGAGGGCTTCGGCTTCGGCGCCGCGATGGTCGCGATGTTCATGCGCGTCGGCGGCGGGATCTTCACGAAGGCGGCCGACGTCGGCGCCGACCTCGTGGGCAAGGTCGAGCAGAACATCCCCGAGGACGATCCGCGCAACGCCGCGACGATCGCCGACAACGTGGGCGACAACGTCGGGGACTGCGCCGGTATGGCGGCGGACCTCTTCGAGTCCTACGCCGTCACCCTCGTCGCCGCCCTCATCCTGGGCCGTGCCGCGCTCGGCGAGGCCGGGATGGTCTTCCCGCTGATCGTCCCCGCGATCGGCGTGGTCACCGCGCTGATCGGCATCTACCTCACCACCCCGAAGCGGGGGCAGAGCGCCCTGACCACGATCCGGCGCTCCTTCCTGCTCTCCGCGGTCGTCTCCGCCGTGCTGTGCACGGTCGCCGCCTTCGTGCACCTGCCCGGCAGCTTCGCCGACCTCGGGGTCACCGATTCCTCCGCCGCGATCGACGATCCGCGCCTCGTCGCCGCCGGCGCCGTCGCGATCGGCATCGCGCTCGGCGTCGCGATCCTCTACCTCACCGGCTACTACACCAGCACCGAGGACCGCCCGGTGCGGCAGGTCGCCGCGACCTCCCGCACCGGCGCCGCCACGGTCGTGCTCTCGGGCTTCTCGCTCGGCCTGGAGTCCGCGGTGTTCACGGCGCTCGTGATCGCCGCCGCCGTGTTCGGCGCGTTCCTGCTCGGCGGTGCGGGGGTGACCGGCCTGTTTGCGATCGCTCTCGCCGGCTGCGGGCTGCTGACCACCGTCGGCGTGATCGTCGCGATGGACACCTTCGGGCCGGTCACCGACAACGCGCAGGGCATCGCCGAGATGTCCGGGGACGTGGACGGCGAGGGCGCGCAGGTGCTCACGGAGCTCGACGCCGTCGGCAACACCACCAAGGCCATCACCAAGGGCATCGCGATCGCGACGGCGGTGCTCGCCGCGACCGCGCTGTTCGGCTCCTACACCGACGCGATCCGGGACGTGCTCGGGGAGCGCTACGGCGACTTCCTCGCCCAGGCCGTGGTCTTCTCCCCGCAGACCCTCGTCGGCGTGATCATCGGCGCGGCCGTCGTGTTCCTGTTCTCCGGGCTGGCGATCAGCGCGGTGGGCCGCGCGGCGGGAGCCGTGGTCTACGAGGTGCGGCGGCAGTTCCGGGAGATCGCCGGGATCATGGAGGGCACGGCAAAGCCCCAGTACGGCAGGGTCGTGGACATCGTCACCCGCGACTCGCTGCGGGAGCTGGCCACGCCCGGCCTGCTCGCGGTCGCCGCGCCGATCGCCGTCGGCTTCGGCCTCGGGGCCGCGGCGCTGGCGGGCTATCTCGCCGGCGCCATCGCCGCGGGTGTCCTGATGGCGATCCTGCTGGCGAACTCCGGCGGCGCCTGGGACAACGCGAAGAAGATCGTCGAGGACGGCCACCACGGCGGGAAGGGCTCCGACGCCCATGAGGCCACCATCATCGGCGACACGGTCGGCGATCCCTTCAAGGACACCGCCGGCCCCTCGATCAACCCGCTGATCAAGGTGATGAACCTCGTCGCCGTGCTGATCGCCCCCGCGGTGGTGGGGATGAGCGCGCTGAGCGGCCAGGCCGATCCGCTGCGCTTCGCGATCGCGGGCGCGGCCGTGGTCGCGATCGCGGTGGCGGTGATCATCTCGATCCGTCGCGGCGTGGTGCTCGAGACCGACGACGATCCGACCCCGGCCGACGGGCCCGGGGGCTCAGGCGGCGGTCGCGTCGTCGACGGCGTCTGAGGAGGCCTCCGGCACGACGGCGCAGGCCCGCGGGCTCAGACGGACTGCTCCTCGCGCACGAGCTCCCGGAAGCGGCTGCGATGGAACACGACGGCCTCGTCCTCGGGCGCGCTGTCGATCGCGAGGACCTCGAGCAGGATCACGTCGTGGTCCCCGGCCCGCATCCGGTCGTGGACCCGCGTCGTCATCCAGGCGGGCGCGCCGACGAGGGTGAGAGCACCGCTGGGGTCGACGCGCACGTCGATCCCCTCGAAGCGGCGCTCACGGTCGGTGGAGGCGAGCTGCCGGGTGTACGGCGCGTGGGCGCGGCCCAGCACCGTGATCCCCAGGTGCCCGTGCTCGTGCAGCACGGGCCAGGTCCGCGAGCTGTGCTGCACCGCGAGGGAGACCAGCGGCGGCTCCAGCGAGACGCCCACGGTGAAGGTGGAGGCGACCAGTCCGTGGCGCACGCCGTCGATCTCGGCGGCGGCGAGCACCATGCCCTGCGGGACCTGCGAGAACGCTTCGCGGAGGGCGAGATCGGTGAGCGGTGCGGTGTCGGTCGGCATGGTGGTCACCGTACGGCGTGGGGCCCGGACGGCGCACGGCCCGCGCCCAAATTCGAGACAGGGCCGTCATAAGCCGTCATACTGCCTGCTCGGACTCCCGGCCCCTGCTGCCGTCCCCGCCCGGGGGCGGTGTCGTGGGGCACCCGGCGCCGCGTCCGTTCAGCCCTCCGGCAGGGCCTCGCTCATCGCGCTGATCTGGAAGCTCGCGCCCTCGGGGTCGGCGATCGTGGTGATCCGGCCGAAGGGCGAGTCGATCGGGCCGTCGAGCACGCTCCCGCCGAGCTCCCGCACCCTGGCGAGCGCCTGCTCGGTGCTCTCGACCCCGAAGTAGATCCGCCAGCCGGTGGCGTCCTCGGGCATCATCCCCGCCGCATCGCACAGGCCCCAGCTGGCGTTCTCTCCGGACCCGTTCGTCGCGTAGCGGAAGTCGTCCCCGTCCGTCTCCTCGCCCATCGGCACCAGCTCCGCGTCGAACACCTCGGTGTAGAACGCGGCGGCCTCGTCGTAGCGGTGGCTCATCAGCTCGAACCAGACGGGGGAGCCGGGTGCTCCGGTGAACTCGTAGCCGTCCAGCGTCCCGGCCTGCCACAGGCCGAGCGGGGCGCCGGTGGCGTCGAGGATGACCGACATCCTGCCCATCTCGCTGATCGCGTCGGGCGGGACGACGACCGTGCCGCCGGCCGCCTGCGCCTTCGCGGTGCGGGCGTCGGCGTCGTCGACGGAGAGATAGACGCGCCATGTGGGAGGCAGCGTCTCGCCTGTCGGGCCGGTCATGCCGGCGACGTTCATCAGCCCGCCCACGAGGGCGCCGCCGCTGCGGATCAGGTGGTAATGGCCGAAGCTCTCGCCGAGGTCCTCGAACTCCCAGCCGAACAGGCCGCCGTAGAACCGCACGGCGCGGGCGGTGTCGGTGATGGAGAGGTCGAGCCAGGCGCCGGTGCCGGTGCTGCGTGACATGGGGGTCCTCCAGGTTTCGGGGCCCGAGCGGGCCGGGGCTCCCACGCTAGGACTCGGTCAGGGGCAGGGCGTGTCCGATCCTGCGCAGTCCGCGGGGACTCAGGCGCGGCACAGCACCGGCAGAGCGGACAGCAGGGGGAGCGATCCCGAGGCGGCCGAGGCGCCGAAGCGCAGCGTCACCTCGCCCGGCCCCGTGAGCGGCTGCGGGTGCGCGGCCACCAGCGGCGTGCGTGGGGCGAGCATGTCCAGCGGGTCGGCGCGCGGCGGCACCGCGAAGCCGAGCAGATAGGGCGCTCCCTCGCACAGGGGCAGGTCCACGCTCCGCACCCCGGAGACCAGCAGGCCGGAGGCGGGCAGACCGATCGGCGCGGGCTGCGGGTACCAGCCCACCCACACCGCCGGATCCTCGCGGCGCTCCGCCTCCTCGGGCAGGTCCAGCACGGCACGCACCCCGAACGGATGCGGGCGCAGCAGCGCGAAAGGGCGCGGGGGACGGTCCGCGACCGTGTCCGCGAGCTGCCGCAGATGACCGGGGGAGACGCCGACGGTGCTGCGGAAGCGGCGGCTGAAGCTCGAGACCGAGTCGAAGCCCACCTCGCACGCGACGTCGATGACGGGGGAGTCGCCGGCCAGCAGGAGCTCCTTCGCCCGCGCGATGCGCAGCGCGATCAGGTACTGGCCGGGCCCGATGCCGAGCCGGGCGCTGAACATCCGCGAGAAGTGGAAGGGGCTGTATCCGGCGTGGTCGGCCAGATCGGACACCTGCAGCGAGGACGCCTGCCCCCGGGCGAGGTCGATCACGGAGGCGAGCGCGTCCTCCGCCAGCGGCGCTGTGAGCGTGGTCACCCCGCACAGTGTACGGAGGGTGTCCGACGGTCGCCCTCCCGGGCGGTCAGGCCTCCTCGGTGGCCACCTCGGTCGGCTTCGAGTCGCGCAGGAAGAGCGCGCCGATCATGCCGACCGCCGCGATCGCGGCGGAGACGACGAAGGCGACGTCGACGCCGCGGATGGCGCCCGTGGCGCCGTGGGTCTCGGGGTCCAGCGCCGCCATGGTCATCACCGTCACCAGCACGGCGGTGCCGACGGATGCGGCGATCTGGCGCATCGTGTTGTTCACGGCCGAGCCGTGGGGGATCAGCCGCGGCGGCAGCTGGTTCAGCGCGGCCGTGGTCACCGGCATGATCACCATCGCGGTGCCGAGCATCCGCACCGCGTTCACGATGGCGATGTACCAGAACGAGGTGTCCACGCTCAGTCGGGCCAGCAGCAGGCTCATCGCCGAGAGCAGGGCGAAGCCGACCACGGCCAGCACCCGGGCGCCGAAGCGGTCGAAGATCCGCCCGGTCACCGGCGACATCAGGCCCATCACCATCGCTCCCGGCAGGAGCACCAGCCCGGACTCCATCGCGGAGAAGTCGCTCATGTTCTGCATGAACAGCGGGATCATCAGCATCCCGCCGATCATCGCCATGAACACCAGCATCCCCAGCACCGTGCCGAGGGTGAACATGCGGTTGCCGAGGATCCGCAGCTGCAGCAACGGCTCCTCGAGGCGCAGCTGGCGACGCACGAACCACACCAGCGTCACGGCGCCCACCGCGAGCGGGACGAGCACCTCCGCGCTGCCCCAGCCGGTGGAGCCGGCCGTGCTGAAGCCGAACAGCAGCCCGCCGAAGGCGAAGGTCGACAGGATCAGCGAGGGCACGTCCAGCCGCGGATCGGTCTGCTCCGTGACGTTCTTCAGCGTCAGGCGGGCGAAGACCAGCGCGCCGAGCGCGATCGGCAGCATCATCACGAACAGCACCCGCCAGGACCAGTGGTCCACGATGAAGCCCGACAGCGTCGGGCCGATCGCCGGGGCGAAGGAGATCACCAGGCCGAAGGTGCCCATCGCCGTGCCGCGCCGGTGGATGGGGAAGATCGCGAAGAGGATCGTCTGCATCAGCGGCATGATCATGCCGCCGCTGGCGGCCTGGACCACACGACCCAGCAGGAGCACCGCGTACACCGGTGCGACCGCGCAGATGACCGTGCCCAGCGCGAAGATCCCCATCGCCGCGAAGAACATCGTGCGGGTCGAGAACTTCTGGATGAGGAACGCCGTGGCGGGGATCATGATGCCGTTGACCAGCATGAACAGGGTGGTCACCCACTGGGCGGAGTTCGCGGTGATGTCGAAGTCGGCCATGAAGGCGGGCAGCGCCGTGTTCAGCAGCGTCTGGTTCAGGATGATCACGAACGCGCCGGCCAGCAGCACCGCCATGACGACGTTCGGGTTCACGGCCAGCGGGGCCGAGCCCTCGGGGTCCGTCGTCCTGCCGTTCCTCTCGCCGTTCACGGCGGGCACCTCACTCGTCTCGATCGCCACCTGGCCCCTCTCTGCTCCTGCCGCTGGACGCGGTCGGCGGCCTCGGCCGCCTCCACGACACTAGGGCGAAAGTTGCAGTCAGTGCAAGGTCATTCCAGGGAGGCGAGCGTCTCGTCCGGCATCGCGCGGGGCGGATCGTCGCACAATGGTGCGGTGCCCGTCTTCCCGCTCTCCCTCCTCGCGCGCGCCGACGAGGCGATCGCGTCGCTCAGCCCTGGCTACTTCGCCCTGGTGATGGCGAGTGGGATCGTCTCCGTGGGCCTTCGGGTCGCGGGCTTCGCGACGGCCGCGCGGGTGCTCCTGGTCCTCGCCGTCCTCGCCGCGGCGGTGCTCGTCGTGCTCCACGTGCTGCGTGCGCTGCGGCACGGTGCGCGGATGCGCGACGATGCGCGCAGCCCCGAGCGCGCCTTCGGGTACTTCACCGTCGTCGCCGCGGCGAACGTGCTCGCCGTCGGATTCCAGGCCGAGGGGGCCGACGGCGCGGCGCTGGCGCTGCTGGGCGTCGGCGCCGCGCTCTGGACGGTGCTCGGCTACGTGCTGCCCTGGCAGGTGCTGGTCACCCGTGACGGAGGCCGGGTCCTCGCCCGCACCGACGGCAGCTGGTTCGTATGGTCGGTGGCCTCGCAGTCCCTCGCCGTCGGCCTCTCCGGCGTGCGCCCGGCAGGGGGCGTCGCCGCCGACCTGCTCGGCGCGCTCACCGTGATGGCCTGGTCGGTGGGGACGATCCTCTACGCGGGCATCGCCGTGCTGGTGATCCTGCGGATCATCCACCACGGGATCACCCCGGAGGAGTTCCGGCCCACCTACTGGGTCTCGATGGGCGCGCTCGCGATCGCCGTCGTCGCGGGCACGAGGATCTACGAGATGACCCCGGTGCCCATGGTCGAGGCGGCGCGCGGCCTGATCGGCGGGACCGTGGTGATCTTCTGGTGCTTCGCGATGTGGCAGATCCCGCTGCTGCTCGGCGCCGGCGTGTGGCGCCATCTCGTCCACCGCGTGCCGCTGCGCTACGACCCCGCGCTGTGGTCGATGGTGTTCCCGCTGGGGATGATCGCCGTCGCCTCGATGACGCTGGGCGCGGCCGAGCACCTGCCCGTCGTCGCGGAGGCCGGCCGGGTCGGCCTCGTCGTCGCCGTGCTCGCCTGGGCGGCGGTCGCCGCGGGGCTCGTGCTCACGCTCGTGCGGGGTCTCGCCCCGTCCCGTCGCTGAGGGGCCGCAGCCGCTCCGCGCGCTCCGCCGCCGTGGACACGGCGCAGCCCGAGTGGTTGGGTGAGGAGATCGGCCCCGGACCGTGCCGGGGCACCATCCGAGGAGCGCGCATCATGGTCGCCGCACACGCCCGAGGGGACCGGCCCGGTCCCGGGGAGCTCGTCCTGGACCTGATCCTGTCGCTGGACGGCTGCGCCGCCGGCGAGGGGTGGCCCGGCTGGTGGGGACTGCAGAGCCCCGAGTACCTCGACTGGCTCGCCGCACAGCCCGACTCGCTCACGCTGCTCGGCGCGAAGACCTACCGGATCATGAGCGGGATGGCCCGGCAGGCGGAGACGCTCGACGTCTCCGCCGAGGAGAAGGAGAGCTTCGCCCAGATGGGGCGGGCGCCGAAGGTCGTGTTCTCCTCGACCCTCCAGGAGCCGCTGGACTGGTCGAGCACGACTCTCGTCGCACGGGACGCGGTCCAGGCGGTGCGGGAGATGAAGGCGGAGGCGACCATGCCGCTCGTGCTCTCCGGAAGCCTCAGCCTCGGCCACTCGCTGATGCGCGCGGGCCTGGTCGACCGCTTCCGCGTGGTGCTCTTCCCCGTGATCACGGGGCGCACGGGCCTCGAGCGGATCTGGGACCTGTTCGAGGACTACTCCCTCGAGCTGCTCGCCGCCCGCACCTTCGAGGGCGGGCTCCAGCTGCTCGAGTACTCACCGACGCACCTGGCCCAGCCGCCCGGCACCGACTGGGACCGCACGGCGGCCGACGAGGGCTGAGCCCCCGCAGGACGACGAGGGCCGCTCTCAGCAACCCCGCCGGCGGGGCAGGCGGTCAGTCGACCGTGATCTCGCCCATCGGGCCCCAGCCGTCGCTGTCGATCTGGTGGGAGATGATCTGCGGCTGTGCCGCGAGGTACTGCGGGAAGTCCTCCTGCATCTTCTTGAAGTGCGGGGAGTCCACGTGCGGGCCGGCGCCCTCGTCGGTGAACGCCTCGATGAGCACGTACGTGCTCGGCTCCTTCACGCTGCGCGACCACTCGAACCACAGGTTGCCGGGCTCGGCGAGCGTGGTCTCGGTGAACTCGCTCGCGATCTCCGGCCAGCGGTCCGCGAACTCGGGCTTCACCGGGAACTTCACGTTGATGAGGATCATGTCGGGTCCTTTCGTCGGGGGCGAGACCAGCCTGCCGTGTGTCGTGCAGGCGCGGTAGCTCGATTCTCGCAGGGCAAGAACCGGTCCCCGCCGCGGTTCGGGCACAATGGGCGCCGGAAGGAGGGCGATGATGACCTCGAACGACGACGGCGGCGCGATCTCCGTGCAGGGCGGGCAGATCGCCCGGGCCCTCGCGATCCTCGAGGCGGTGGCCGAGCATGGCAGCAGCACTGCGCGCGGCATCTCCGAGACGACCGGGATCCCGCTGCCCTCGGTGTACCGCATCGCCCAGGAGCTGATCCGCAGCGAGTACCTCGTGCACCTGCGGGCCGAGAAGCGCTTCGCCCTCGGCTATCAGCTGCACCGCCTCGCCGTCGGCCTCCACGACGACCTCGGCGTGCCGCGCACCGTGCGCGAGGAGGTCCACGCGATGCACCGCGACCTCGGGATGGCGGCCTATCTCGCGATCCACCGCGGCACCGACTTCGTCGTCGTGCACGTCTCCGACTCCCCGCAGGCCCCGCGGCTGTCCCCGCTCGGCTTCGGCTTCCACGAGAGCCCCCACGCGACCGCCTTCGGGAAGGCGGGGCTCGCCTCCCTCGCCCACGAGGAGCAGGAGGAGTACCTCAGCGGGGGGCCGCTGCGCGCCCACACCGACCGCACGCTCGTCGACCCCGCGCAGCTGCGCTCCCAGCTCGCCGAGATCGCCGAGCGAGGCATCGCCTGGGAGCACCAGGAGTTCGTGCCCGGCACCAGCTGCCTCGCCGCGACGATCAAGGCCGACGACGGGATGCTCGTCGGCACCGTCGCCGTCTCCGCGCCGGTCGCGGCGTACGAGGGGCGGATGCGTCACGTCGAGGACCGGGTGCGGGCCTGCGCCTCCCGCGCCGGACGCACCTATCGCTGGGGCACGCAGACCCACTGACCGCGGGCGGTGGCCCGCCGGCCGCGGGCGGGAGAGGTGTTCTCGCGCCGCGATAACGCCCCTGGGCCGTCCCCGCACCCCCTGTCTACGGTGTGGCCCGGATCACTGACGAGGATGCAGTGGGAAGGGGATGCCATGAGTGCACCGAGCGGCGACGAGGCCGTGAACGAGATCGAAGGGACCGACGAGGCGGAGGCGACGCTCACCGCGCTCATCAAGGCGGCGTTCCCGCACGAGCGCGTGCCGGACTCGGCCTACCGGAGGGCCGCGGACACGGTGCGCTGCGCGGCGGAGGAGAGCGCGTGGATGCGGGTCAAGCTCGCCCACGGCCTCGACTCCCTGGAGGCTCTCGCGCACGGCCGCTTCACCGAGCTGAGCCCCGAGGAGGCGCTGCCGCTGCTGCTGCGGATCCAGCACACGACTTTCTTCGGCTTCGTGCGGCAGACCGTCGTGGTCAGCCTCTACGAGGACGAGGAGGTCTGGGAGGCGGTCGGCTACGAGGGGCCCTCCTTCGAGAAGGGCGGCTATCTCCACCGCGGCTTCGACGACCTGGACTGGCTGCCCGACCCGCGGATCGAGGAGTACGACGGGGACCCGCTGGTGGAGGTCGTCTCCGACCTGCCGCGCGCGGCGACCACCAAGAGCGTCCGGGGCGCCGCGGTCCCGGCCGGACAGAGCAGGGCGCGCGCCGGACGCACCGGCCGCGGGACGAAGGGGCAGCAGGCATGACCAGCATCGACCACTCCACCGAGGCCGTCGTCATCATCGGCTCCGGCGCCGGCGGCGGCACCCTCGCCTACGAGCTGACCAAGGCGGGCATCGAGTGCGTGCTGCTCGAGGCCGGTCCGTACCTGCGCGGCGAGGACTACATGAACCTCGAATGGGCCGCCTTCGACCAGATGGCCTGGACCGACACCCGCACCACCTCCGGCAGCTGGCGCGTGGCCAAGGACTTCCCGAACCTGCCGGCCTGGATCGTGAAGGCCGTCGGCGGCACCACCACCCACTGGTCCGGGGCGACCCCGCGCTTCAAGCCGCACGAGTTCCGCACCCGCAGCACCTACGGGCGCGTCGACGGCGCGAGTCTGATGGACTGGCCGCTGACCTACGAGGAGCTCGAGCCGTACTACACCCGCGCCGAGGACGCGATCGGCTCCACCCACCGCGGCGGCCGCCCGCCGCTGCCGGCGAACAACAACTACAAGGTCCTCGCCGCGGGCGCCGAGCAGCTCGGCTACCGTCATTACGCCACCGGCCCCTACGGCACCAATGCCGAGCCCTACGACGGCCGGCCCGCCTCGATCCAGGACGGCTTCAACTTCCAGGGCGACAAGAACGGCTCGAAGTGGTCGACGATGGTGCGGGAGATCCCGCGCGCCCTCGAGACCGGCAAGCTCGACCTGCGCCCCGACTCCCACGTCGCGCAGATCCTGCACGACCGCACCGGCCGGGTCGATGCGGTGCTCTACCTCGACACGGAGGGGAACCTGCACCGCCAGGCCGCGAAGCTGGTGTGCGTCGCGGGCAACGCGATCGAGACGCCGCGCCTGCTGCACCTCAGCTCGTCCTCGCTGTTCCCCGACGGGCTCGCGAACTCCTCGGGGCTCGTCGGCCGCAACTACATGCGCCACATGACCGGCAGCGTCTACGCGCAGTTCGACAAGCCGGTGCACATGTACCGCGGCGAGACGATGGCAGGGAACATCTCCGACGAGTCCGTGCACGACCCCTCGCGGGGCTTCGCGGGCGGCTACTACATCCAGACGATCTCGCTGGGGCCCGCCTTCATGGCGAGCTTCGTCGAGCCGGGCGCCTGGGGACCGAGCTTCACCCGCCTGCTCGACGCCTACGAGAACACCGCCGGCTGCTGGCTGGTGGGGGAGGACATGCCCCAGGAGTCCAACGCCATCACCCTCGACCCCACGGTCACGGACCAGCACGGCCTCCCGGTCGCGCACGTCCACTTCGACGACCACCCCAACGACATCGCCATGCGCGAGCACGCCTACTCGCGCGGGGAGGCGCTGTACGAGGCCGTCGGGGCCGTGGGCACGCACCGCACCACCCCGTACCCCTCCACCCACAACCTGGGAACCTGCCGGATGAGCGAGCGGCCGGAGGACGGCGTGGTGGACGGCTTCGGGCGGGCGCACGACGTGCCGAACCTGTTCGTCTCGGACGGATCGCAGTTCACGACGGGCGCCGCCGCGAACCCGACGCTGACGATCGTCGCGCTCGCGATCCGTCAGGCCGAGCACATCGCAGAGTCGCTGCGCAGCGGGGCGGTCTGACACTCCCTGCATAGACCGAGTGCTGCATCTGGACCGCTTCGCGCAAGCTGAAGCGGTCCAGATGCAGCACTCGATGCGTGCGAGGGCGCGGTGGGCTCCGGTCAGCGGTGCTGCGCTCAGCGCGTGACGATGTTCGACGTGGCCCCGGTGCGGGTCGAGGTCTTCGGGAACGTGAAGCGGTACTGCTTCTTCGCGCTCGAGGTGACCTTCACGGTCACCTTTCCCTTGGAGAGCTTGACCTTCTTCACCGTCTTCCAGGTCTTCCCGGACTTCACCTGCAGGGTCGCGCTGGAGGGGTTGTAGGCGCGGTACTGGTCCCGGTCCAGGTTCAGGCCGGTCGCCTTTGCGGTGAGGGTGACGGTGCGGCCCTTGCGGCTCGAGCTGAGGGAGGCCTTCGACTTCGCCCGCACGTAGAAGGACTTCGTCGTCCCGTCGGTGTAGTTGCGGTAGTCGGTGCAGGAGTACCCGTACTCCCGCTTCGTGTAGTCGGCCGGGCCGATCGTGTACTTGCCCAGCCCGTCGAGCCACGGGCAGAGCTGCATGCGGCTGAGGGTCTTCCCGTCCTCGGCGGAGAGCCAGTTCACGAGGTCCTGGCCGCGGGTGACGTCCACGTCGATCCAGGACTCCTTGTAGTCCTGAGGCGATGGAGGTCTCGGACCGGCTCGGCATCGAGAACGAGTACGCCCGCAACGTCATCAAGACCGTCGCCGGCACCGGGGCCGGGCTGCGCGCCGGAAGCCTCGATCCGAACACCGGTGAGGAGGAGGGGAACGTGTGGGTGCTCAGCGCCCCGATGGGTCGCGGCTGACTCGTCGACCCTCCGGTCGACGGCGCACTGCCCGGCCGGCGATGCCGGGTGCTCCGGCCCGAGGTCAGGACCGGGGTCCGCTCAGGCCTTCACGCAGAGGACGGGCTTGTTCGCCTCGAGGATGATCTGCTGCGCCGAGGAACCCAGGAAGAGCTTCGCGACCGCCGAGCGGTGGCGCACGCCGATCACGAGCGCGGAGACGTCCTCCCCCTCGGCCCGGTCGACGAGGGCGCCGGCGGGGGAGAGGTCGCGCTCGTCGGGGCGCTCGACGGTCTCGCGCACGTCGCCGAGGTCGGGCGACGGCACGTGCTCGCCCTCCAGTACGAAGACGATCAGGTCCTCGCCGCGCCGGCGGGCCTCCTCGATCCCGTAGTGGTAGGCGGCCCGGCCTGCGGGCGTGTCGGTACCGGCGACGAGGACGGCCATGGATGCTCCTTCGCGAGGGGGATGCCAGGAACCCTAGCCCATCCTGTGGCGGGCATGACTTCCGGTGCTGACCTGTGGCTACACTGACCCTCCCGCGCACAGCCGCGCTCGAGGAGACGCGCAGCGCCCGACGCAAGGAGGCGTGCCATCGCACACACGGAGACGACGGAGTCCGTCCCGTCGCCCCATCCCACCCGCCGCAGGGCGCTCAGCATCGGCTTCGGGGTCCTCGCGGCGCCCGTCATCGGTGCCGCGGTCGTGCAGTCCTTCCGCTCGGCCTCGGGCGGGAGCGACGTCCGCTCCAACCTCACGCTCGTCGCCCCGGCCGCGGCGGGCGGCGGCTGGGACACCTTCCAGCGCGAGATGCAGATGGCGATGCGGGAGCACGGCCTCGTGGGCAACGTGCAGGTGGTGAACGTCCCCGGCGCGGGAGGCACGATCGCGATCGGCAACGTCGCCCAGCTGGAGCGGGCCAACACTCTGATGGTGGGCGGCACCGGCCAGATCGCCGCGCAGATCCAGTTCGGCACCGAGTCCGTCATCACCGACGTCACCCCGATCGCGAGGGTCGTCGAGGAGTACGCGATGATCACGGTCCCGGCGGAGTCCCCGCACCAGGACCTCGACTCCCTGATCGAGGCGTGGAAGGACGAGCCGAGCGCTCTCGCATGGACCGGCGGCGGCTCCTTCGACCAGCTGGTGATGACCGACCTCGCCCTCGCCGTGGACATCGACCCCGGCGAGACCACCTACATCCCCTCCGACGGCGGCGGCGAGGCGATCCAGGCGCTGCTCAACGGCACCGCGCAGGCCACCGCCGGCGGCTTCGCGGACATGCTCCCGCAGGTCCAGGCGGGCCGGCTGCGGGGGCTGGGGATCGTCGCCTCCGAGCCGCTCGAGGGCGTGGACATCCCGACCCTGCCGGATCTCGGCTACGACGTCACCCTCACCAACTGGCGTGCGATGTTCGCCCCGCCCACCACCACCGAGGAGGAGATCGTCGAGCTCGAGCAGCTCATCGCGGAGGTGACCGCGACGCCCGAGTGGAAGGACGCCGTCGCGCGCTACCACTGGCGCGAGGTGCCGCAGGGCCATGACGACCTGGTGGAGTACGTCCGCTCCGAGACCGAGCGGATCCAGGAGCTGTTCGAGGAGATCACCGGATGAGCGACGTGAGACCACCCGCCGACGACGCGGCGCCGGGCAGCGCGGCGGCCGGCACCGCCGCGGCCGCGCCGCCCGCTCCCGGGCAGGGTGCTGAAGCCACCGAGCAGCGGGGCTTCTGGGCCGGGCGCTCGAACCTGCTCATGCCGGCGCTGCTGGCCGCTTTCAGCCTGTTCCTGCTGATCGGCGCGTTCCTGCTGGACGCCGACGGGACCGACTTCCCCGGACCGCGCTTCTTCCCCGTCCTTCTGGGCGCGGCAGGGCTGCTGCTCGCCGTGCTGATCGCGCTGTCCGAGCTGCGCAGCCCCGAGCCCGCCCCCGAGGGCGCGGACCGCCGCTTCCGCACCCGCTCGGACTTCGCCTCGCTCGGCTGGGTGGCCGGCGGATTCCTCGCCTTCGCCCTGCTCCTGCCCTGGCTGGGGTGGATCCTCGCCGGCGCCCTGGTGTTCTGGTGCACCGCGCACGGCTTCGGGTCGCGGCGCCCCCTCTTCGACATCGTGATCGCGCTGTTCCTCGGATCGGTCATCTATCTCGTCTTCGGCACCGGGCTGGGTCTGAACCTGCCCTCCGGGATCCTCGGAGGTGGCTTCTGATGGAACAGCTCGACCTGCTGATGCAGGGCTTCGCCGGCGCTCTCACGCCGATCAACCTGATGTGGGTGGTCATCGGCTGCCTGCTTGGCACCGCGGTGGGCGTGCTGCCGGGCCTCGGCTCCTCGATGGCGGTGGCGCTGCTGCTGCCGATGACCTTCGCACTGGACCCCACCGCGGCCTTCATCCTCTTCGCGGGCGTGTACTTCGGGGGCCTGTTCGGCGACTCGACCATGGCCATCCTGCTGAACACTCCCGGGCAGGCCTCTGCGATCGCCTCCACCTTCGAGGGGCACCGGATGGCGAACGACGGCCGCGCCCCGCAGGCCCTCGCGACCGCGGCGATCGGCGCGTTCATCGGCGGCATGGTCGCCTCCGTGCTCGTCGTCTTCCTCTCGCCCACCCTCGTCGCGCTCTCCTCCGCCTTCGGACCGGCGGAGTTCTTCGCCCTGGCCCTGTTTGCGTTCGTCGCGACCTCGTCGGTGGTCTCCGACAACGTGCTCAAGGGCCTCGCCGCCCTCGTCCTCGGCATCGGCATCACCGTGATCGGCGTCGACGGCGTCTCCGGCATGCCCCGCTACACCCTCGGGATGGCGGAGATGTTCGACGGGATCTCCCTGGTCACCGTCACGGTGGCGGTGCTGGCCCTCGGCGAGGTGCTGTTCGTCGCCTCCCGGGTGCGGCGCGAGGAGGAGGATCTGAAGGTGCGCAAGGGCGGCGGCCGTCCCTTCCTCAGCCGCGCCGAGGTCGCCGAGGCCGCCCCGGCCTGGGCGCGCGGCACCGCCATCGGCCTGCCCTTCGGGGTCATCCCCGCCGGCGGCGCAGAGGTGCCGACCTTCCTCGCCTACGAGGCGGAGCGACGCCTGGACCGCCGTCGGAGGGTCCCCCGCTTCGGGAAGGGAGCGATCCGGGGCCTGGCCGCGCCCGAGGCCGCCGGCAACGCCACCACCGGCATGGCGATGGGCGCTCTGCTGGCTCTGGGCCTGCCCGTCTCGGCGACCGCCGCGATCATGCTCGCCGCCTTCCGGCAGTACGGTCTGCAGCCCGGGCCGCTGCTGTTCGAGAACAGCGCGGATCTGGTCTGGGCGCTGCTGGCGAGCTTCTTCCTGGCGATGGTGGTGCTGCTGATCATCAACCTGCCCTTCGCCCAGCTGTGGGCGAAGCTGCTGCTGATCCCCAAGCCGCATCTCTACGGCGGGATCGCCCTGTTCTGCGGGCTGGGGATCTGGGCGACCTCCGGTGCTGTGTTCGACCTGGTGCTGCTGCTGGCGATCGCCGTGATCGGCTTCCTCATGCGCCGCTACGACTATCCGGTGGCGCCGCTGATGATCGGCATGGTGCTCGGGCCGCTGGCGGAGACCTCGCTGCGCGATGCGCTGCTGTCCTCCGTCGGCGATCCGCGGGTGCTGGTATCGAGTCCGATCGCGATCGTGATCTACGTGCTGCTGGCCGCGGTCATCGCCCTCTCGGTGCGCACCGCGGTGCGCAGGCGGACGCGCCGCGACCTCTGAGAGGTCGCCGACGACGGAGGGGCGGCCGGGACCACGTGGTCCCGGCCGCCCCTCCGTCCGGTGCGCGGTCGCGAACGAGCAGGCCCGTCGGCCCGCCCCCCGACCGGGTCACAGGTTGATCGTCACCTCGCCCTTCTCGCGCAGCGTCCCGGCGAGCTCGGTCGCGGCCTCGTTCTGCTGCTGCATGGTGGCCTGCTGGGCGAGCTGGTCCTTCATCTCCTCGAAGGAGGGCATCTCCTCGCCGGAGCCGCCGGCCTGGGACTGCTGCTCGACCATCACGTCGTACTGCTCCCGCAGCTCCTTCTCGGAGGGCTCCTCGACGTCGGCCTCCTTCTCGATGTAGGTCTGGATCGCGAACTGGGAGGCGGCGTCCTCGCGGACCTGCTTCTCGTCGATGCCCTGCTGCTCGAGGGCCGCCACGACCTCGTCGCCGGTCTTCATGCCGCTCTGCTGGGCGATCTCGTCGAGGGTGGTGTCGATGTCCTTGTCGGTCGCCTCGATGCCGGCGTCGGCCGCGCCCTGGCGCAGCAGCTCGTTGTTCACGAGCTGCTCGGCGACCTGGGTCTTCAGCTCCTCCTGGTCGACCTCCGCTCCGGCGCCCGACTGCTGCTGCTGCATCATCATCTGCTGGAACTGGGACTCGTAGGACTGGACGAAGTCGTCCTTGGTGATCTTCTCGCCGTTGACCTCCGCGACGACGTCGGGCACGTCGGAGACGTCGGCCTCGGGCATCTGCTGCTGCGCCGCGGGATCGCCGCCGCCGTCGGACGCGGCCGGCGCCGCCTGGCCGCCCCCGTCGGACGCCTGGGAGGGATCCTCCTGCCCGCCGCTGCAGGCGGCGGTGAGACCGAGCGCGGCGGTCAGGGTGAGCGCGGCGAGAGTGCGCCGCAGGGCTGAGGTGCTTCGGACCTTCACTGTGCCTCCTGGAGTCGTTGGCGCGGGCGACGCTACGCCCCGAACCCTGGGGACGCGTTGCGGCGCCACCCAGGGTCCGGTCAGGAAACGGGATTCCGTGCGATGTCTCTCGTCATGCGACGAGGACCCCTCAGCTCAGGTGCTCGAGGGCGTAGACCGCCATGGCATCCCGCACGTGCTCGGCGAAGGCCCGGCCATCGGCCGAGAAGGTCGCGCCGAACCGGGGATCGGCGACGTACAGGTCACCGAGCCCGGCGAAGGCCTCGGCCCCGGGCTCCTTCCCGCCCCAGCTCCTGCCGACCCAGGCGTGGAGCCGGGCCGTGAGCGCCTGGACCTCGGCATGGTCCGCCGCCAGAGCGCGCGCCGAGGTGTCGGCGAAGCCTGCGACCAGGGCATCGAGCTCGGCCCGGAACTCCTGCCTCTCGGTGTCGCCGAGCGCGCGCCACCACCTGTCGGAGTCGGCGTAGGCCTGCTCGCCCCACCTCTCCTCGACCTCCTCCCGGTGCTGGGTGTGATCGAATCCGTCGAACATCGTGTCCGTCATGAGCTCTCCTCCTGTCTCGAGAATGCGGATCGTGGAGTGCACCGAGTCGGTGATGCGGGCGAGGCGTCGCTGCTCGATCTCGAGCTGCTCGGCATGCGCCCGCAGCGCGGAGACCGTCTCCACCTGCTCGTCGAGCACGCGGCCGATCTCCGGGAGACCGAGACCCAGCTCGCGCAGGACGAGGATCCGCTGCAGGCGCAGCAGGGCTCCGCGGTCGTAGAACCGCAGCCCGCCGTGCCCGGTGCGGCTCGGCACGAGCAGCCCCACCTGCTGGTAGTGGCGCAGGGTGCGGCTGGTGACGCCGGTGCTGCGGACGATCTCCTGGATCGACCACTCCTGCGCCGGGTGCCGTGGGGATCCCATGGCTCCTCCTCTCGTCCGTCCTCCTCGATGCGGTCATGATCCTTCCGCTTGACGTCGCGTCAAGCGCAAGGGGCATTCCCGATCCCGGTGACGCCCGCCGCATCCTCCGGGGACGACGACGCCCGCCGGGCCGTGCGGGACGGTCGGCGGGCGTCGAGGCGGGGTGTCCGCAGAAAGGGGGCCCCGGCGGCACGGCGGCGAGCTCAGCGCCGCGGCGTGCTCCTGGAGTCCCGGTTCTGCCGGCGGGGCTCAGTACCCGATCGAGCGCAGGTACTCGCGGGACTCGCGGATGCAGTCGATCGGGTCGCGCCCATAGGTGTCGTCCTGCTCGATGAGGAAGTACTCGGCCCCGGCCTTCTCCGCGGCGGGCAGCAGCGCGGGCCAGTTCATGTTGCCCTGGCCCACCTCGGCGAACTGGGCGAGGGAGAGGAAGATCCCGTAGAACTCCTTCATCTCCATCTCGCCGGCCTCGGAGCGCTTCACGGCGTCCTCGGGCATCGGCGCCATGCGGAAGTCCTTGACGTGGATGAGCTTGCAGGCGCCCGCGTAGGCCTCGAGCATGTCCAGCGGCGCCATGCCGCCGCGCTGGACCCAGTGGAGGTCCACCTCGAACAGCAGCGAGGGGGCGACGCGGCGCACGATGTCGAAGATCCGCTCGCCGTCGAACTGGATGAGGTCGACGTGGTGGTTGTGGTAGCAGAGGGTGATGCCCTTCTCGGCCAGGCGGGCCGCGTAGGGCTCGACCGAGGCCGCCCACTCCTCGCAGGCCTGCTTCGAGGTCATGGCGGTGAACGGCATCATGCCGATGCGCAGGTAGCGGCTGCCGGTCTTCTCGCACGCCTCGACGGCGCGGTCGAACTCGGTCTCGAGGGCGAAGCCGTTGCCGCCCGGGGCGATCGAGGCGCTCATCGCGGCGACCTCGACGCCGAAGTCGGCCCTGCCGCGCACGAGGTCGTCGATGAGCTCGTCGGTCATCTCCACCTGGGAGACCTCGACGGCATCGATGTCGAGCTCGCGCACCTGGCGCAGGACCTCGTACATCCCCTTCTCGTTGATCTGGTCCTTGAGCATCATGAGCTGGAGTCCGAGGACGGGCATGGGTGTTCTCCTTCGAAGAGTGCGGTGACGACGGGGTGGGGGGCGGCCCGGGCCGACGCGGAGTCGGCGCCGGGCCGCGGGAGCGCTCAGGAGCGGGTGGGGAACTTCCCCTCCTCCTCGATGCGCCTGTTGAGCTCGGAGAGGTACTCCTCGGCGGGGTAGTCCACGAGGTCGATCTCGCGGCCGGTCCAGGCCGACAGCTGCATGCCGGAGGCGAGGCGGACGCCGTTGATGCCCTCCGCGCCGTCCGCGATCAGCGGGGTGCCGTCGTTGACGTGCGCGGCGAAGTTGGTCAGGACGTCGATGTGCTGCTGGCCCCAGGCCGACTCGTACTCCTTCTCCTCGACGGTGTAGACCTCGGAGGGGTCCATCTGGCCCTGGAAGAGCTTGGCGACGTCCTGCATCGTCATCTTGTCGCTGAGGCTGCGCTCGTCCTCCGACAGACGGTAGACGGTGACCTTGATCGACTTGTCGACGACGACCTTGCCCTTGTCGAACAGCAGCTCGAGCCGGTCGGTGCCGATGATGTCGTTGGTGGAGGTCATGAAGTGGCCGGTGACGCCGTCGCCGAAGTCGACGAGCGCGTTGACCTCGTCCTCGGTGGCGATGTCGCGCTGGAAGCCGAAGGCGAGCTTCGCGAAGACCTTCTTCGGGGTGCCGGCCAGCCACTGCCACAGGTCCAGCTGGTGGGGAGCCTGGTTCACGAGCACGCCGCCGCCCTCGCCGCCCCAGGTCGCACGCCACTCGGACTGGTCGTAGTAGCCCTGCGGGCGCCACCAGGAGGTGATGATCCACGAGGTGTGGCGCAGCTTCCCGAGCTCGCCGGAGTCGATGAGCGCCTTGAGGTCCGTGTAGACGGGGTTGGTGCGCTGGTTGAACATGATGGCGAAGGTGGTCTCGGGGTGATCGGCCGCGAAGGCGTTCATCTCCTCGACCTGCTTCGTGTACACGCCGGCCGGCTTCTCGGTGAGGGTGTGGATGCCCTTGCCGATCGCGGCGATCGTCATCTCCGGGTGCAGGAAGTGCGGCACGGTCGTCACCACGGCGTCCACGTCGCCGGAGTCGAGCATCGCGAGGTAGTCGTCGTAGAACGGCACGTCCGGGTGCTTCTCGGCGGCGACGTCCTTCTTCGCGGGGTCGGTGTCCGCGATCGCGCCGAGGGACATGCCCTCGATCCTCCCGTCGGCGAGCAGGCCGGCGTACATGCCGCCCTGGGCGCCGAGCCCGATGATCCCGAGACGGACGTTCTTCTCCGACATGGTGTCTCCGTTCTGTGGTGGTGGCACGGGCCCCGGACGGGCCCGACGATGGTGCGTGGGGACGAGGGAGAGGGGGGGGAGCGGACCGCGGGAGTGCGCTTGCCCGCCTGCTCGAGCCTATACGCGTCGGCGATCCCCGGATCGGGGCCGCCGACGCGCAGGGGTCAGGGCTGCGGGGTCGTCGAGGGGCTCGCTCCGCCCGCGGCGGCCGCCGCGGCGGCATGGCGCTCCTCGAGGATCGCGACGTTCTCGTCGACCCGCTTCTTGGACAGCGGGTACCAGAAGGCCAGGGCGAGCAGCGATCCCAGCAGGATGAGGGCGGGGACGAGGGTGCCCAGGGCGTAGATGCCATCGAGCACGGACTCGGACTGCTCCCCGCCGCCGGAGGTGTAGCCGATCCAGCCGAGCGCCCAGCCGGTGAGGCCGCCGGCGATCGCCTGGCCGAGCTTGCGGGACCAGGAGTACATCCCGTACACGGTCGCGTCGTTGCGCTCGCCGGTGCGGATCTCCTGGAGGTCGATGACGTCGGTGATGAACGCCCAGATGAGGATGTTCAGCGCCGCGACGCCGAGCATGAGCAGCGCGTAGCCGACCATGAACACGTAGGGGCTCTCGGTGTGGATCACGAAGAGCACCACGCCGGAGGCGACCGCGAGGGTCAGGCCGACGATGCCGACCTCCTTCTTGCCGAAGGTCTTGGCGAGCTTCGAGGCGACGGGCACGAGCAGCAGGGTCGGGGCGAGGCCCACGAAGTTGACGAGGCTGAGGAGCTGGCCGTTGTCGAAGTACTCGTTGAGGAGGTAGGGAGTCATGCCGCCGAGCATCATGAAGGCGACCAGCATGAGCAGCGCCGTGGCGATGAGGCCGGTGAGGCCGCGGTTGGTGACCATCGAGCCGAGCGCCGACGCGAGGCTCTGGCGCTCCTCCTTGGGCTTCGGCGGGGTCGCGATGCGCTCCTCGACGTTGACGAAGCACAGCAGGTAGCAGATGACCGCGAGGACGGCGCAGCCGGCGGCCGCCCACATCATGCGGGTGCCGGACATCTCGGAGGAGCCGGCGATCTGCACGAAGACGATCAGCGGCAGCACCACGGAGATCGCGAGGTTGGCGAGGGTGCCGCCGAGGGAGCGGAACACCGACAGCGAGGCGCGGTGGCCCGGGTCGTTCGAGATGACCGAGGCCATCGAGCCGTAGGGGATGTTGATCAGGGTGTAGAACACCGAGCCCCACAGGATGTAGGTCACGATCATCCACGCGAGACGGGTGCCGTAGGCGCCGTCGGCCACGAAGGGCGAGAACATCAGGAACGCCATGACCGTCACCGGGATCATGATCCGCAGCAGCCAGGGCTTGAACCGGCCGGAGCGGCCGGGCTTCAGGGTGTCGATCAGGCGGCCGGCGCCCACGTCGGTGAACGCGTCGAGGATGCGCGCGACGAACAGCAGGGTGCCGACGTGGGCGGCGTTGATCCCCATGACGTTCGTGTAGAAGATCAGGAAGAAGGTGGACTGGAGGATGAACGTGAAGTCGTTCCCCCAGTCGCCGAACATGTAGCCGATCTTGTCGCGCCAGCTGAACGGCCGCTTCGGCGTCGTGACGGGACCGTCGGCCGGGACCATCCGGTCGGGACCGGGGATCTGGGGACCGGGTGTCGCTGCGGTGGTGCTCATCGTCGATGCTCCTTCTGGCTCATCCTTGAGTCGCGAGAGCGGCGTGCGCGCGGGCGCGGGCTGCTCTGATCGCTGGACTCTCCGGGAACCGGTGAGTCGGGGTGTGGAGAGTCTGGTCAGGAGCCCCCGCGAAGTGCGGTTGTTGCCAGAGGTTGCGGCGTCGTTGCCGGGGGTGCGATTCGTTGACCCGTCGGTAGTGTCTCGCTCACCTGCGAGAACGCTGCGCTCGCTCTGAAGAGAGGTAGGTCACGAGGTGTGGGCCATGGCCGGATCGACCGATCTGTTGCCATAGGTTGTCGAGCCGTCGCCGTTCGACGGCCTGCGCCTCACCCGTCGACGCTCACCAGGGGATCTCGGCCGTGCTCCCGAGCGCGACGGGATCCTCCGCGGCGTTCTCCCGGCGCGCGGCGGCGCCCCGGTCCTGTGTCGCGGCGGCGAAGGTCAGCCCGGTGCGCGCGGTGAGCTCCTCGAGGGTCACGAGATGGGTGACGAAGTCCGGGAAGCTCAGGCGCTCGATGCCGGAGAGGTCCTGGGAGAGGAGGAACGCCTGCACCCGCAGCTCGTCCTCGACCACGTAGTGCACGACCTTGAAGAACTCTCGGGGCAGGCGGATGCCCCGATACTCCTCGTCGTCCTCGCCGAACACGGGGCCGCCGGCGACGGCGACGCGCAGCGACTGCACCTCGACCTGCTCGAACAGCGAGTCCTCGATCGCGCCCCAGACGCCGCCGCGACCGGACTGGTTGAAGCTGTCGCGCTGGGGGACGATGTTGGTGAAGACGAAGGAGTCCTCATTGGCCTGCTGGGCCTCCTCTCGCTCGCCCCAGGTCAGGTCCGCGCGCCGGGCGATGTGGCCCCGGTCGAGGTCGTTGCCTGAGTAGAGCTCCTCGCCGGCCTGGATCTCCTCGGGCAGGCTCTCGTCGAGGCGGAAGCGGATCCCGTCGCGGCTGAGCCGCTGGAGGCGGGCGCCGTCGATGGTCCAGACGACAGCTCGGGCGAGCCGACGCGAGGAGGAGTGCAGCACCGAGAAGTGCGTGTACGGGATCCAGGGGGAGCCGTCGACCTCGGCGGCGTCCTCGAGATGCTCCGAGGTCGGCTCCGGCAGCGGGACCGGCGAGGCGAGGAACTCTGGGTCGTAGCCGCGACTGCGGGCCCGCTGCGCGGCCTCGGTCCGAGCAGTCTCGGCGGACAGCGTGAAGCCGAGCACCTCCCGCACGGAGGAGGCGTAGCAGGCCAGGGCGCGCTCGGTCCCGTCGGCCGAGTCGGCGCCCGCGAAGTGCAGTCCGCCGAGCACGCCCGAGGGGCGGCCGTTGCCGGTCTTGAGCATCCAGGCCGCGCCCGAGTCGCCGCCGTCGCTGAGCGCCGACTGCTCCGCGGCCCGGCGCGGGTCGGGCTCGATCTCGAAGCCGCCGATGCTGCGCCGGCCGGAGCCGTCGTCGTAGTCGAGGGAGACCATGGTGTGGATGCGGGAGACGACGCCGTGGGTGACCCCGGTGGTGCGGGAGGACTTCACGACCTGGTCGCCGAGATCGGGGTCGCCGATCTCCTCGGGCACGACGTCGAGCTCGAGGATCGAGGGGTCGGCCGAGCGGCGATCGAGCGAGGCGAGCGCCGCGTCCCCGGCCGCGCCGAGATGCGAGCGCAGCAGGCTGCCGATGACGTTGCGGGGATCCCCGGAGTTGTCGTCGTGCGTGCCGGGCTGCAGGACGTCGTCGCCGATCGCGCCCTGCGGGCCGTGGAGCACATGCCAGTTCGACAGCAGCGCCGGGGCGCCGGTGCGCGGGTCGTGGACGACCGCGCCGGCGGTCCCGGCCGAGATCGTGGGGTGGGAGACGCTCACCCCGGGACGCAGCGGGTCCATGCGGCGCTTGCGCTCGTCGGAGGCGGCCTCCGGCACGATCTCGTAGGCGGGGACGAAGGAGCGCTCGAGCACGTCGGTGAGGACCTCGAGCCGCTCGATCTGCACGGAGGCCGGGAGCGGGGCGGTGCCCAGCTCCTCGAGCTCGGCGAGGGAGCGCTTCGCGGCGACGGTGAACTGGATGCACACGGTGCCGGTGCGCTCCCCGCCCACCTCCTTGTGTCCGATCCCGAGGGAGGTGACGTTCTCGTCGCGCAGGTGCAGCCGGCCCCAGCGTCGGATCCAGTCGCGCAGCGCGGGGATCGGGGGGAGCTGTTCGTCGGCGGTCTGGTCGTCCGTGGTCGCCATGGCCCCAGTGTGCGCGGCGCGGGTGACGAACGGGAGGCGTCGAGGTGACCTGTCGGGGGACGGCGGCCCGGGGCGGACGACGGACGGCCGGGCCGCCCTCGAGGGGTGGCCCGGCCGTCCGGGTGGGTGCGGCGGTGCCGCGGGTGGTCATCGCCCCGGCGGGGCGGGACCACGAGGGATCAGTAGAGGTTCAGGAAGGCCTGGAGGACCTCGACGGTGTCCCCGTCGATCTCGTCGGAGCCGTTCTGGGCGGCGCCGATCTCGTGCTGCAGGCCGGCGACGGTGTCCTCGCCGATCTTGCCGTCCTGGGAGGTCTTGGCCCAGGCCTGGAGCGCGAGGGTGGTCTCCTCGTCCATCTCGCCGGTCTGCTCGACGCCCAGCCAGTCCTGGAGGGCGGTGATGGTCTTCGGACCCATCTTGCCGTCGACCTCGAGGGTGCCGGCGACGGAGAGGTCACCGGTGGCCTTGGAGCCGGGCTCGCCCTGGGACTTCTGCGGGGCCGGGGCCGACTCCTCGGCCGGGGCCTCCTGCTGCTCCTGCTGGGGCTGCTCCTGCTTCTTCTCGGTCTCCTTGGTGAAGCCGTTGTCGTCGCAGTTGTCGGCGATGCCGTCGCCGTCGCAGCTCCAGTCGCCCTGGGGCTCGGTGCTCTCGCGCTCGGTGGAGCGGTTCGCCTGCTGATCGGACTCACGGGGCTCGGGAGCCTGCTGCTGCTCCTCCTGCTGCTGCGAGTCGTCCTGCTCCTGCTCGGGGGCCTCCTGCTCGGAGCCCTCGTCCTCGGCGGCGGGCGCGCCGGAGGTGTCGGCGCCGCCGCTGAGCGGGCCGCCGCAGTTCGGCCAGGCACCGGCGCCCTGCTCGGCCAGGACCTTCTCGCCGATCGCGATCTGCTGGCTCTTGGAGGCCTGGTCGGCGGTCGGGGCGTACTGCGTGCCGCCGAAGCCCTCCCAGGTCTGCTGGGAGAACTGCAGGCCGCCGTAGTAGCCGTTGCCGGTGTTGATGGACCAGTCGCCGCCGGACTCGCAGGCCGCGACCTCGTCCCAGCCGGTGGCGGCCGAGGCGGAGGTGGTGGTCGCGGCGATCATCCCGGAGGCGACGACCGCGCCGCCCGCGAGGGCGACGGCCGAACGGCTCAGGCCGCGGCGGAGGGTGACGGCGCGGGAGGTGCGCATGGCGTGCGTGCTGTGCTTGGACAAGGGGACGTCCTCTCACATCGTGGGTGGCCGCTCGCGCCGCACGGGCGCGGACCGACCTCTTCGGACGTCCGCCACCGTAGGGGCTCCCCGCCCCCTCGCGGCAAGGTCCTCGGCCCGGATCTGACCGGGGTTTTACCCGCCCACATCGCGATGATGACCGATTCGTTCCCTTGTCACATCGCTCTGGCCTGCAGTGATGTCGCAACGGCCCTGCGCTCGGGGGGTCCGGTGTGAGTCATGGCGCGTCGTGTAGCGCCCCTCACAGAGCGGCGCACCGCGCGGTCACCCGTCGGTCGGCGTGGCGAGTGCGGCGGCGGCCGCCTCGCGGTGCGACGGCTCCCCGGTCTCGAGCGCGTAGAGGCCGTAGGCGATCGGCGAGGCGGAGTACATCGCCGCGCAGTGCTCCGCGATGCGCGGCCAGGGGCGGCCGCCTCCGGCCTCGTAGCGCGTGAGCGCCAGCTCGAGCACCTCCCGCGGGGCGGCCGAGGCGAAGAACATCAGATCCGTCGCGGGATCTCCCACGGACGCGGTCGTCCAGTCGAGCACCGCCGTGATCCGCTCGTCGCGCACCAGGGTGTGGGCGGGGTAGATCTCGCCGTGGGTGAGGACGGTGCGGTCCGGCCACAGCTCGTCCTCGGCCAGCCATGCCTCCCACCGCTCCCGGAGGGACGGGGCGATGGGGAAGTGCTCGGCGACCCGGTCCAGCTTCTCCCGCCAGCGCCGCCGCAGCCCCTCCGGTCCGCTCACCTCGATGCCGGTCTCCGCCGCGGCCTCCGCATCGATCGTATGCAGCTGCGCCACCAGGTCGCCGAGCGAGGCCGCGTAGCGCCGCGACGTCATCGGCACCGCCCAGGTCACCGAGCCGTCCTCCTCGACGGACAGGCCGGGCTCCCCGGGGAGCAGGGGATAGGCGATCAGCTCGTCGGTGCGGATGCGCCAGTCGGGGACGGCCGCGTCGAGCCGCGGGCGCACCACGTCCAGCAGGCGGCCCTCGACGTTCGCGCGTCCGAGCACCTCGGGACGTCGCGGGATCCGCAGCACCCAGTCCTCGCCCTCGCGGGTGCGTCCGAAGGCGACGCGGAAGTCGAGGCCCATCTCCTCGGTGCGCACTGTCGCCGGGTCCAGCTCGAGGTCGTGGGCGGCGGCGAGGTGGAGCAGGGAGGCGAGATCGGCCGGGGCATCGTCGACAGGCATCGCTCCAGTGTGGCATCCGGGCCGTGCCCCGCGCCTCCCGCGTACCATCCAGGCATGCAGCGGAGCATCGCCGTCCTCGCCTTCGCGCTGGTCACGGCGGTCCACCTCGTCTCCCAGCTGCTGGGGCACCGTCAGATCGCGGACCTCACCCAGGTGCTGCTGATGCCGCTGCTCGCCCTGGTGCTCCTGTGCGCGACCCGTGCCCCGCGCTCCCGGGAGGTGCGCCTCGTGCTCGTGGCCCTGGGATTCTCGTGGCTGGGGGACACGCTGCCCCGACTGGCCGACGGCGACGCGGCGCTCCTGACGATGATCGGATGCTTCCTGCTCGCCCAGCTGGTCTACGCCGCGGCGTTCTGGCCCTCCCGACACCGCTCCGTGCTGGGGCGGCCCCTCGCGCTGCTGCCCTATCTCCTGGCCGGGGCGACGATCGTGGGTCTCAGCGCCCTCGAGGCCGGGGCGCTGCTGCCCGCCGTGGCGGTCTACGCGCTCGCGATCCTCGCCATGGCGGTGCTCGCGACCGGGAGGGGACGCGTCGCCGCGATCGGTGCGGCGGTGTTCGTCCTCTCCGATGCGCTGATCGCGCTGGACGCCTTCGGCGTGCTCACCCTGCCGGCGCACGCGGTGTGGGTGATGGCGACCTACGTCGCGGCGCAGGTGCTGCTCGTGCTCGGCGTGCTGGCGGGGGAGCGGGCGGCCGCGGGGAGCTGAGAGCGGCTCACCGCCGCGGGACGCCCAGGGCTCGCGGCGGACGGCGACCCCCGCCTCCCGTCGGGGGAGTCGGGGGTCGCGGAGCCGCAGGACCGGGGCGGCTCAGTCCTTGCGGGCGGCCGCGTGCTCGGCCCGCGCCTGCTCGCGGGCGCGGCGCTTGGCCTCCTTCGTCTCCCGGAGCTCCTGCTCCTCGGCGAGCGTGATCACGGTGCCGCCGGGATCGGTCGCGACGGTGCCGTCGGGGTGCGTGACCAGGAGGCCGTCCGGCTGCTCGTCGGAGCGCTCGCCGCGCTCGTTGAACGCCAGGCGCGCCTCGTGGACCCGGTGCGCATCGGCCAGGAGCTCGCGCACGCTGTGCTCGGCGACGACGATGTCCTCGTACTTCGCCGGCAGTCCGTCGACGATCTTCTCGTGGGCGAGCATCTTGTCGTACATCGCGTCCCGCTGCTCCTCGAAGGAGCGGTAGGTCATCTCGAGATAGGCGCGGGCCTCGTGATGGGCGTTGTTCACTGCGGCCTGCGCACGCCCCTTCGGGGACAGCAGCGAGGCGAGGACCGTGACCGTGAGGACGCCGATGATCACGCTGAGGGAGAAGGCGGTGGTGATCTCGGGGATCGCGTGCACGGCCTCGCCGCCGTTGATGAAGCCCAGCTCGTTCTCGTGCAGGGCGTGGACGACGAGCTTCACGCCGATGAAGGCGAGGATGATCGACAGGCCGTAGGAGAGGTAGACCAGGCGGTCGAGCAGGCCGTCGATGAGGAAGTACAGCTGGCGCAGGCCGAGCAGCGAGAACACGGTCGCGGTGAACACGATGTAGGTGTTCTGGGTGAGGCCGAAGATCGCAGGGATCGAGTCGAGCGCGAAGAGGATGTCGGTCGCGCCGATGGCGATCATGACCAGCAGCATCGGGGTGAGGACGCGCTTGCCGTTCTCGATGGTGAAGAACTTGTCGCCGTCGTACTCGTCGGTCGCGGGCAGCACCTTCTTCACCAGGCGCACGAAGACGCCCTCGGAGTCCTCGTGGGAGTCCTCCTTCAGCTCGTCCACGATCATCTTGATCGCGGTGTACAGCAGGATCGCGCCGAAGAGGTAGAAGGCCCAGGAGAAGTTGTCGATCGCCGCGGCGCCGAGCGCGATCATGCCCGAGCGGGCGATGATCGCGAAGGTGATGCCGAACAGCAGCACCTTCTGCTGGTCCTCGCGCGGCACGGAGAAGCCGGCGATGATGATCAGGAAGACGAAGAGGTTGTCGACCGAGAGCGCCTTCTCGGTGACATAGCCGGCGAAGTACTCGGTGCCCATGTCGACGCCGCCGAAGGCGAGGACGAGCACGCCGAACGCGAGGGCGATGCCCACGTAGAGCGCGGACCACACGGCCGCTTCGTGCAGGGTGGGGATGTGCGCCTTGCGCACGTGGAAGATGTAGTCGAAGGCGAGGAGCCCGAGCACCGCGATGATGGTGACGGCCCAGATCAGGGGAGGTACGTTCATGGGATGACTTCCGGGTCGCGAGGCGGACCCGGGTCTCTCCACCCGCCGGACTCTGCCGTCGGGCCGCTGCGCCCGGGGGCCCGTTCGGCGGTCCCCGTGGTGACGTGCGCAGCGTGGCGGATACTCCCCCGTTGCCGTCCGCGAGACTAGACGGCGTCCCTGGGAGACTCCCGAACATCGCGGGTCGGCGGCGACCGACCTCTCGCCCTCCGGCCGTCAGCGATCCTCGAGAGCGTCCTCCAGCTCGTCCTTGGTCATCGTCGAGCGGCCCTCGATGCCCTGGCGGCGGGCGTCCTCGTAGAGCTGCTCCTTGGTACGTCCCTGCGCGCCGCTGTGCGAGCGCTCGCCGCCGCGCTCGGACGGGGACTTGTCCTCGAGCGACGTGCGGCTCGCCTCCTCCGACTCGCCCTCCTGGGCGCGGGTCTTGTTCACCGTGCGGGCGGCGATCTCCTCGGCCTCGTCCTCCGGGACGCCCTTGTCGAGCTGGCCCTCCTTGATGTGCTGGTACTGGCGCTCGCGCTTCGTGCTCCATGCGTCGGGCATGTCCGTTCCTCCTGGTGATCGATGCGTTCGTCGTGCCGGTCGGGGCTGGCCCGTCCATCCTGTCCCGCTGCCACGACGTGTCGAGGTCTCGAACCGAACGGTCGGCCGGACGGGCCGTCGTCGCGGGCCGGAGGCGCCGACGGCCGACGGGGCGCTCCGTCGGCCGACGGCCCTCACTCGCGGCGGGCATCCCCGGACATCGAGCCGATGCTGTTGGACGGGGTGGCATCGTCCCTCCAGCGCAGCAGCGCGCCGACGCCCTCGGGGATCCCGAGCGCGTCCTCCTGGAGGGCCGAGACCGAGGCGTCGGTCGCGAGGGCTCCGCGCAGCAGCTCCTCGATCTCGTCGGGCTCGTGGCCGCTGACGAGCACGAGCTCCTCGACCTGCCCGCGCTCGAGCGCCTGGGCGACCTCGGTCGCGCCGCCGACCGAGGCGCCGTCGCGCGCCTGGCTCTCCCGGAAGCGGGCCTCGAGCTCCTTCTGGCGGTCGGCGATGAAGTCCTCGGTCGCCCGGTTCAGCGCCTCGCGGAACGGCCCGCGCTCCAGCGTCGCGCCACGGCTGCCGCTGGGCACCTCGATGAGGCGCTCGCGGGTCTCACGGCCCAGCGCCTCGCGCAGCAGGCCCATCGCGCGCACGTCGCCGCTGAGCATCACCATGTCCACGCGGTGCTCGCGCAGCGCGCGCTCGACGGCGGCGGCGACCGCGTCGGCATTGCGCTCCCAGGAGTCCTCGACCCGGGCCTCGAAGTTGTCGGCCCGCCATCCATGCTGCGGACCGCCGCCGACGCTCGCCTTGTGGAGGACGTCGTGACCGCCCTCGACCTGCGCGTCCTCGCCGAGCCCGTTGGGGCCGTGCGCGATGGAGGGGTTCTCGGGGGCGCGCAGGTGCAGGTCGGCGCCTGCGCGATCCACGACCACCAGCAGCTGGCTCACGGCGAAGGGGATCAGCTGCAGCAGGGGCAGAAGCTGCGGGAACTCGCCGCGGCGGGCGGACTCGGCCAGGGGCGGTGCGGGCAGCACACGGTCCACGAGGATCCCCTTGTCGGTCGCGAAGACCGAGCGTCCGTGCCGCCCGCCGAGGCGGGAGGGGCTGAGCACCGAGTCCTCGATCTCCTCGAGTACCCCCTGCGGAGCGCCGTCCGCGGCCAGGCGCGAGCGCATCTGCGCCCAGCGGGCCTCGAGCTCGCCGGCCGACTGCGGATCCGTCCGGGTGGTGTCGAGGTGGACGGAGACGAACGGACCGCTCTCGTCGATGACGGATGTGAGCCAGGGCAGTTTCACAATGGACCTCCAGCGTGCTCGACGTGCGGGGGAGACCGTGCGCCCGGCCCGGCCTCGTCGCCCCGCCTGGGTCCGCTCAACCCTGGCACGCGGGGTCCGGCATCGCAAGCGGGTTCGGGCCGAGGGGGTCGCTGCTCTGCGTGAGGCCCGCTCCGGCTCCCGTCCCGCGGGGCGCTCAGAAGGTGAAGCCGCGGAACAGCAGCAGGGCGAGGCCGAGGCCGACGACCAGGTTCACGACCGTGGCCGCCGCGAAGACGACGATCGGCTTCCATCCGGACTCCCGGATGCTCGAGGCGTTGAACTCGAGGCCGATCGAGACGAAGGCCAGGGTCAGGGCCCAGGTCTGCAGCTCCTTGGCGGCGTCGAGCCGCGGCTCGAGCGCCGCCTCCGGGAGCGATTCGGCGAGCACCGTCGCCACCACCGAGGCGAGCAGGAAGCCGAGCACGAACTTCGGGAACCGCTCCCAGAGCATCGCGAGCGAGCGGCGGTCCCCGACGCGGCGCGTGCCGCTGCCCGCCTCGGCCTTCCCCGCCCCGGGGGCGACCTTGAAGGAGAAGTACAGCGTCAGCAGCACCGCGACGATGCCCAGCAGCGCGTTCTGGGTGACCTTGACGATCGAGGCGATCTGCAGCGGCTGCTCGCCGGCGACCGCGCCGGCGGCCGTCACCGCGGCGGTGGTGTCGATGTTGCCGCCGATCCAGGCCCCGGTCACCGCGGGGGAGAGTCCCAGGAGCCCGGCGAGCCAGGGGAGCAGGAAGATCGAGGGCACCGCGAAGACGATCACGAGGGTCGCGGTGTAGGCGAGCTGCTCCTTCCTCGCCTCCACGGCGCCGGCCGCGGCGACCGCGGCCGAGACGCCGCAGATCGACAGGGCGGTGGCGAGCAGCGCCCGCAGCTTGTCGTCCAGCCCCAGCAGTCCGGCGAACCACCAGGTGAAGGCGAAGACCACGGTGATCAGCAGGATCGCCTGGAGCACCGCGGGGCCGGCCGCGCGCACCACGACGGCGAAGTTGACCGTGGCGCCGAGCAGCACCAGCCCCACCTTGATGAACAGCTCGGTGCGGAAGGCTGCGGCCATGCGCCGGCGCACCCCGGTCAGGGACAGCACGGCGTTGCCGAGGAAGCCGAGCGCGATCGCGTAGACCGGGTACTCGATCGACTCGGCGACCCGGCCGACGCCCGTGCCCTCGGTGAGCGCGGGGACCAGGTCGGTGAGCACCGACACCAGCCAGGCCAGGGCCAGCACGATCACGAGACCTGCGAGGGTCCACCCGACCGCGGCGCGCGGCGTCGGGGCGGGGGAGGAGGCCCCGGGGGCGGTCGCGGTCCCGGCGTCGGAGCCGGTGGTCCCGGTCGCGCTCACGGGATCAGCTCCGGGGAGATCAGCCCGACCATGCAGGCGGTGAACAGGACGAGTCCCACGAGCGTGGCGATCCAGTCCTCGCCGAGCGAGAAGCGCTTGTGGTCATCGGGGTGGTCGGGTCGCTCGGTGCGGCTCACCGTGATCTCCTCCGGGGTCGACGTGTCCCGGCGCAGGCGCCGGCCCTCCCGGCACTCTAGGACATCGCGGAGCAGGGGGCCGGGGCGCGACCAGCGGATTCGTCCGGTGCCCCCGTCCCTGTCAGTCGCCGGTCAGCTCCCGTCCACGTGGCGGACACCCGCGCTGCGGGCCACAGCCCGCCAGTCCTCGGCGAGGGAGGCGATCGAGGCATGGGCGTTCAGCCCGCTGGGCTGGGGTACCACGTGCAGGTCCACCTCGGGCGGCCAGCCCGGGACGGTCGAGGGGTCCTGGCGTCCCAGCTGCGCCTTCGGCAGGTCGTAGGCGGTGCGGAAGGCGGTGATGCCCGCGATCGCGACGGTCCTCGGACGCAGGGCCGCCACTCGCTCCACGAGATCACGGCCGGCCCCGCGCAGCTCCTCGCGGCCGAGCTCGTCGGCCCGCACCGTCGCCCGCCCCAGCAGGTTCGTGATCCCGATGCCGCGCTCGTGGAGATCCTGCTCGTCCTCCGGATCCAGCCCGCGCGAGGCGTCGACGGGACGGGAGGTGAGGCCGGCCCGGTGCAGGGAGGGCCAGAACCGGTTCCCCGGCCGGGCGAAGGGGGCGTTGACCGCGGCGGTCCACAGCCCCGGGTTGATGCCCACGATCAGCAGACGCAGCTCCTCGCCCCGCGCAGGATCGGGCAGCACGTCGTCGATCGCCTCGGGATCCGGGGTCGCGAAGTCGGCCAGCTCGGCCCGGGTGGGCCGACGGCCGCCGAGGGGGGAGGGGCGCCGCGTGCTCATCCCTGCACTGTACGACCGGCGCGCCGTGCCCGGTGCGCCGCCGGTCCGCCCGCCGTACCGTGGTCCCATGCGCCGAGCTGAGGCAGGACGACTGCAGGTGATCGCGGGCCCGATGTTCGCGGGCAAGACCGAGGAGCTGCTGCGTCGCGCGCACCGGGCCCGGCTCGCCGGCCGACGCGTCGAGGTGGTCGGGCATCGACTGGACGACCGCGGCGGCCCGGACCTGCTGAGCACGCACCTCGGCCGCAGCGTCCCGGCCCGGATGCTCGAGGATCCCGCCGAGCTGCTGGCGCTCCGCGACCTCGCCGAGGGCCCGCCCGAGCTGCTCGCGCTCGACGAGGCCCAGTTCTTCGGCCCCACGCTGCCGACAGTGCTCGAGGAGCTGCTGGGCACCGGCTGCGACGTCGCCGTCGCCGGACTGTGCCTGACCTACGACGGCGAGCCCTTCACCCCGCTGCCCGAGCTGATGGCGCGCGCCGAGGAGGTCGTCAAGCTCACGGCCGTCTGCACCGTGTGCGGGGCCGACGCCGCCTTCCACATCCGCCTGCTCCAGGACGGCGCCGACGCGCTGCGCCCGACCGCCGCGCAGGTGGGCGCCGGGGAGTCGTACCGGGCGCGGTGCCGCAGTCATCGCGACCCCTCGCTGCGCGAGCCCCGTCGGGGCTGAGCGGTCGGGGAGGGTCAGGTGATGGGCTCGGCGCCCTCCTCGAGCAGCTCGATGCCGTCGAGGTCCCACTGCCCGTCGATGCGACGCACGTAGTAGCGCAGCGGCACCTCGACCTGCTGCCCCTCGACGGAGTAGGTCTCGGTGACCTCGAAGATCGCATACCCCTGACGGTTGATGCGGTCGTCGACCTCGTAGTCCACGGCGCTGACCTGGCCGAGCTCGGACTCGAGGATCTCGCAGCTGGTCAGCCCCGTCCCCGTGCGGAACTCCTCGGTGGTCGAGTCCATGAACAGCTCGCAGTCGGTCGTGGCCAGCGAGTCGTAGAAGTCCTCGAGCGTGGTCTGCGGGTTCCCGCGGCCCAGCAGCTGCACCACGATGATCACCGCCATCACGCCCACCACGAGCAGCCCCAGCGCGGCGACGCCGGCCAGGACCAGCCAGTGCCACATCGGACGCTTCGGGCGGCCGCCGGGCGCGGGCTGCGGCGAGCCCGGAAGGGGCTGGGCGTGGACCATCTCGTCTCCTGAGGTCTGAAGGGGTGGTGGGAGCGAGTATTCCCCATCCGGGAGGCGGGCGCGATGGGGAGTGCTCCCCACCCGACGGGCTCCCGCATGACGCCCTCCTCGTACGGGAGCTCTCCACGGTCTCCGGGCTCCGCCCCTGCGAGGCGGCTCGGGGCGCGGCCCGGCCCGGCCGTCGTCCCGGCCCGTGTCCGCCTCGCTCGGACCGGGCCCTGCGATCGGTACGCTCGCGTGCATGATCCTCACCCCGGACCACGACGCCCCCGTCGGCTCCCCGCATGCCCGCGAGCTCGCACCGGGCACCGTCCCGTCGGCCCTGCGCTGCACCGGGGAGGCGGGATCACGCACCGAGCAGACGCTGCCGGCCGAGTCCGGCGCCGACGCCCTCGTCGGCCGCACCATCGCGCCCGGCGAGGTGCTGCGCTGGTTCGTGCACCCCGCCCTCGACGAGTCCCTGACCTGGGGCGCGACCCATCTGGCGCTCGATCTGGTGCTCGAGGACGGCAGCCGGCTCTCCGAGCACGCCCCGCGCGACCAGCACGGCTCCCTCGCGACCGCACGGGGCCTGGGCGAGGCGCGGATCCTCGTCGCCGACCAGTGGAACGACGTGCAGGTGGGGCTCGAGGGCGTCGTCGGCGCCACCGTCGCCGAGGTGCTCGTCGTGCTCGACGCGCCCGCGGATTCCGAGGCGCACCTGCTGGAGGAGCAGGCCGCCGAGCCCGGCGCCGCCCCGTCCGCGACGCTGACCGCCTGGATCGACGGCGTCTCAGTCGCCGCGGCGCCCGCGGACCCGCCGCTCGAGGACCCCGTGGCCTGGGTCGACACCCGACGCGGCACCCACTCCGTCCACGAGTTCTCCCGCGGCAACACCCTGCCGATCACCGCCCTGCCCAACGGCTTCGCGAAGTTCACGCCCGCGACCGATGCGCGCACGCGCCGCTGGATCTACCAGTACCACCGCACGCACCTGCAGGGACTGAACCTCACGCATCAGCCGAGCCCCTGGATGGGCGACCGACACCAGCTGGTGATGATGCCGCTGCTGGGCGAGTCGCCGGATGCGAGCCCCGCCGGGCGCGAGCGCGCCTTCCGCCACGCGGAGGAGACCGCGCGCCCCGACCTCTACGCCGTCGAGCTCGAGGGCGGGCTCAGCCTGCAGCTGGCCCCCACCGACCACGGCGCGGTCTGCGAGCTCACCCTCCCCGAGGAGGGAGGCCCCGGCCACCTCCTGATCGAGGGGATCGACGCGCACTGCCGCATCGACGCCGCCGGCGCGGTCTTCGACGGCCGCGTCGAGGGATGGATCGACGCCTCGCCGGAGGAGGGCAACGACCGGGCCGACGGGGCGACGCGCATGTTCGTCCTCGCCGAGATCGACCCGGCCCCCGTGGGCGTCTCCCGCGCGGGCGGCGACAGCACCGGCAGCGTGCTCAGCTTCGCCCCCGGCACCCGCACCGTCACCGTGCGCCTGGTGACCAGCCTGCTGGGCCAGGAGCAGGCCCGACGCACCTTCGCGCTCGAGCTCGCAGGCCGCTCGCTCGACGAGGTCCGCGAGGAGGCGCACGCGCTGTGGACCCGGCGCCTGCAGGTGATCGAGGCGCCCGGCGCGACACCCGCCCAGCGCCGCACCCTGGCGGGGAACCTCTACCGCCTGAACCTCTACCCCTCCTCCCACTGGGAGAACCGCGGCACCGCCGAGGTGGTCGATCCCGTGCACGCCAGCCCCGTGCTCCCCACCCGGGGAGAGGCCACGGACACGCGCACCGACGCCCAGGTGCTGCCGGGGAGGATGTACGTCGACCACGGCTTCTGGGACACCTACCGCACCGCCTGGCCCGCCTACGCGCTGCTGTACCCCGAGCTCGCCGCGGAGCTCGCCGACGGCTTCGTGCAGCAGTACCGCGAGGGCGGCTGGATCGCGCGCTGGTCCTCGCCCGGCTATGCCGACTGCATGACCGGCACCAGCAGCGACATCGCCTTCGCAGATCTCGCCGTCAAGGGCGTGCAGCTGCCCGATCCGTCGGCCGCCTATGAGGCCGCGCTGCGCAACGCCACGGTCGCCCCGCCGCTGAACGAGGTGGGCCGCAAGGGCGGGGAGAGGGCGGTGTTCCGCGGCTACGTCGCGACCGACGACGGGGTGGGCGAGACCGTCTCCTGGACCCTCGAGGCGCACATCAACGACGCCGGGATCGCCGCCCAGGCGGCGCTGCTGGCCGAGCGCGCCGAGGCCGAGGGGGACGCGGAGCGTGCCGAGCGGCTGCGCGGCGAGTCGGCCTATCTCGCCGCCCGCAGCGCGAACTACGCGCTGCTGTTCGATCCCGAGACGGAGTTCTTCCGCGGACGCCGCGCCGACGGCGCCTTCTCCGTACCCGTCCAGGAGTTCGACCCGCTCGAGTGGGGTGGGGACTTCACCGAGACCAACGGCTGGACCTTCGCCTTCCACGCCCCGCACGACCCGGAGGGCCTCGCCGCCCTGCAGGGCGGGCGGGAGATGCTGCGGGGCCGGCTCCAGCAGTACCTCGACACGCCCGAGCTGGCCGACCGGCGCGGCACCTACGGCACGACGATCCACGAGATGGTCGAGGCGCGCGCGGTGCGGATGGGCCAGTTCGGCTTCTCGAACCAGCCCGCCCACCACATCCCCTTCCTGTTCCACCACGTCGGGGCGCCCGAGGAGGCCTCCCGGATCGTGCGCGAGGTGCAGCGGAGGCTGTTCGTCGGCGAGCAGATCGGGCAGGGCTACCCGGGGGACGAGGACAACGGCGAGATGAGCGCCTGGTGGCTGCTGACGGCGCTGGGGCTGTACCCGCTGCAGCTGGCCACCGGCCGCTACCACCTGGTCGCCCCGCTGTTCGATGTGGTGCACGTGCGCCCGCTGGGCCGTGAGGGCTTCACGGTCTCCGCCCGCGCCGAGGACGGGGCGCCGACCGGTGCCGAGGACGTCTGCATCACCGGGATGCAGGTGCGCGGCCAGGCCCACGGCGACTCGTGGATCGACCACGACTCCCTGCACGGCGAGATCGAGGTGACCCTCGCCGCCGCCCCGGGCACCTGGGGCGCCGTCCCGCCCTCGCCCACGGCGCCGGGGGAGCGGCCGCAGCCGCTGCGGGACCTCTTCGCCGCCGATCCCGAGGACCCGCTGCTGGACGACGACGCCCGCACCGAGCTGGTGCGGGAGACCGCGGCCGCGGTGATCGACCTGCCCGAGCTCGGCGAACCGCTGCAGGCCCGCTTCCTCACGCTCACCTCCGCGCAGGAGCCCGGGGGCGACCCGATCGCGTGGCGGCTCGAGGGCTCCGCGGACGGCGAGACCTGGGAGGTGCTCGACGCCCGCTCCGCGCAGCGCTTCGAGTGGCGGCGCCAGACGCGGCCCTTCGAGATCGTCTCGCCGCGCCCCTGCACCCGTCACCGGCTGGTGGTGACGACCTCCGAGGGACCTCTGCGGCTCGCGGAGCTCGAGCTGCTGGCCTGAGCGACGACCGGCCGTCGCGCGAGGGCGCCGCGGCCGGTCGGCGGTGTGCCGGCACGACGGTCGATCAGCACCCACGGCAGGGTCATCGCCGCCCACACCGCGGCGATCAGCACCGCCTCGACCAGCAGGTACTGGGGCCACGGGCCGAGCAGGTCCAGGATGCTCGGACCGGCGGGCGCCCGGTTCAGGTAGCCGTAGTTCGCGCCGGTCAGCGCGTTGCCGGTGACGGCGATCCCCGCCCACAGCAGCGTCGCCGCATAGGCGATCCCGTACCCCCGCCAGGTGGGCCGGTAGCCGAGCCCCCACACCAGCACCACCGGGGCGAGGACCCCGGCGCCGTGTGCGATCCAGTACTCCGCGAATTCCAGCGGCGCCCACACGAAGTAGTTCAGGTCCGGGGTGAGCACGGACTGCATGTTCAGCGTCAGCCCCCAGAACCAGCTCACCACCACCGCCCAGCGCGCCTGCGTGATCAGGGCGATCGGGACGATGAACCGCAGCGCATCGGAGTAGTGCAGCGGTAGGGACTCGTCTAGGTTCCATGCCCAGGGCATGAACCCCCAGGCCGTCCAGAGGATCGAGTTCGTCAGCAGCGCCCAGCCCGCGACGCGCAGCGCCCGGTCCACCCGGGCGCCCTCGTCGCGGCGCGCCCAGCGCACCAGGATCACGGCGGCGAGGGCGAGGAGCACCAGCATCGCGAGGTGCGCGCCGCCGTAGGCGGGCATGTGCCCGATCGCGGGGGCGGCCAGGAGCACGTCCTCGGCGCCCGGGCCGGGGCGGTCCAGATGCATCGTCGGCTCTCCTCGCGCTCGCTCGACCCCGCCCCGTCGTCGGGGCGCACGGGCCGAGCATACGGAAGCGCCCCGCCTGGGCGGGGCGCTTCTGCACGTCTGGGGGCGGGTCCTCTCAGGCGGCGGCGCCCTGGCGGCGCAGCCCGATCTCCTTGAGCAGCGTCACGAGCGCGGCGGCGACCACTGTGCCGACCAGCAGCGCGAGCACGAAGCCCCACACCGGGCTGATCGCGAAGGCGACGAAGATGCCGCCGTGCGGCGCCTGCGAGCCGACGCCGAACGCCATGACCAGTGCGCCGGTGACCGCGCCGCCGGTCATCATCGAGGGGATGACGCGCAGCGGGTCCGCGGCGGCGAAGGGGATCGCGCCCTCGGAGATGAACGCTGCTCCGAGCAGCCAGGCCGTGGTCCCGTTCTCCCGCTCCACGGGGGAGTAGAGACGGCGGCGCACCAGTGTGGACAGCGCCATCGCCAGCGGCGGCACCATGCCCGCGGCCATCACGGCGGCCATGATCTCGAACGCGGCCTCGGTGCCCTGGGACAGGCCTGCGGTCGCGAAGAGATACGCCGCCTTGTTCACGGGCCCGCCCAGGTCGAGGCACATCATCAGACCGATGATCACGCCGAGCAGCACGGCGGAGGAGCCGGACATGCCCGTCAGCCCGTCCTGCAGCGCGGTCATGAGGGCGGCGAGGGGGCGGCCCAGGAACAGCAGCATCAGCCCGCCGACCACGAAGGTGGTCACCAGCGGGATGATCACCACCGGCATCAGCCCGGCGAGCCAGCGCGGCGGGGTGAGGGTGGTGAACCACAGCGCGATCAGGCCCGCGAGCAGGCCCGTGATGAGACCGCCGAGGAAGCCGGCGCCCACGGCCACCGACACGGCGCCGCCGATGAAGCCGGGCGCGATGCCGGGCCGGCCGGCGAGGCCGAAGGCGATGTAGCCCGACAGTGCCGCGACGAGGAAGCCCATGCCGAGGTTCCCGAGCGTGAAGAGCACCGCGCCGAGGTAGAGGGCGAGGCCCGCGCGCTCGGTCTGCGCCATGCCGGTCGCGCCCTCGTACTCCTGGTGCCCGGGCAGCGAGGACAGCGAGAACCCGGTCGCGACGTCCTGGGCGACGAAGGCGACGTCGAAGCCCGCGAGGAGGAAGCCGAGCGCCATCAGCAGGCCGCCCGCGGCGACGAAGGGAATCATGTAGGACACGCCCGTCATCACGGCGCCCTGGATCCGGCGGGGCCAGGACTGGGATGTGCCGCTCTCCGCCTTCTCCGAGGTCGCGGCGCCGGCCTGCACTCGGCGGGCCGACGGGTCGGAGGCCGCGGCGACCGCCTCGTCGATCATCTCCCCGCCGTGGGAGATCGCCCGTTTGACGGGGTGCTCCACGAGGGGTAGGCCCGCGAAGCGCTCCCGGCCCGAGATGTTCACGTCCGCGGCGACGATCAGGGCGCTCGCACGAGCGATCTGCTCGTCGGTGAACGGGGTGATGCCGCCGGAGCCCTGGGTCTCCACGTGCAGCTCGATCCCCTTGTCCTTCGCGGCGTTCTCGAGGGACTCGGCGGCCATGTAGGTGTGGGCGATCCCGGTGGGGCAGGAGGTGATCGCCAGCAGCACGGGGGCGTCCGCCGACGGCTCCTCCGACGGGGCGGTGCTCGACGCGGCAGCGCTCGCCGCGGCGGCGCTCGCCGAGGCGGAGCCGGAGATCGGAGCGGCGGTCGAGGCGGCGCCTGTCCCGACCGCGGCGCCGGCGGTCTGCGCGTCGTTCCCCGACTCCTCGGGGGCGACCACGTCCATGACGAGCGCGGAGACCTCCTCGGGGGTGGACGCCCCGCGCAGCGCGGCGAGGAACTCCGGGCGGATCAGGGCGCGCGAGAGCTGGGCGAGGAGCGTCAGGTGCTGGTCGTCGGTGCCGGCGGGCGCGGTGATCGCGATGATCAGATCGGCCGGCCCGTCGGCGGAGCCGAAGTCGACCGGCTCGCTCAGCCGCACGAGCGCGAGCGCCGCCTCGTGGACGGCCTCGGTGCGGCAGTGCGGGATCGCGAAGCCGCCGGGCATGCCGGTCGCGAAGGACTCCTCGCGCTTCAGCAGCCCGGCCTCGAGGCCGTCGCGCTCGGCGCGGCCGGTGGCGGCGACGATGTCGGCCATCATGCCGATCACGGCGTGCTTGTCCCCGGGCGGGGCGACGTCGAGCCTCACCAGCTCGGGGGTCATCAGCGCAGCGGACATGGGGGTTCTCCTTCGAACGGGCACCCTGGCGGGGCGGGTGGAACGGATCAGAGCCGGACGACGGCGGAAGCGTCGATCCGCACCTGGTCGGGGCGGGGGATGGTGGTGCCGGGCAGGCCGACCGCGGCCGTGCCGTAGGCGAGGGCGCGCGCGAGCCGGTCGGCCGGGGCCTCCTCGAGCACGCGGGCGATCAGATAGCCGGCGGTCGCGGAGTCGCCCGCGCCGACGGTCGAGACGACGGGCCCGGGCGGGACCGCGCAGTACCAGGCCGCCCCCTCGGTCGCGAGGAGGCCGCCGGCGCCGCCGAGGGTCACGAGCACCGCGCCGACGCCGCGGCGGTGCAGGTCCAGTGCGGCCTCCGCGACGGGGTCGAGCCGACCCGCGGCCGCCTCGGCCTCGAGCGCCGCGCCGTCCGCGCCGAGGATCTGGCCGAGCTCCTCGGCGTTGGGCTTGAGGAAATCGGGGGCGGCTCGGTCCAGCGCTGCGGCGAGCGCGGCGAGCGGGGCATCGGAGGTGTCCACGCCCACCCGCGCGCCGCGCTCGCGCAGTGCGACGACGAGGCGCACGTACTCGTCCGCCGGCAGGCCGGGCGCGAGGGAGCCGGAGAGCATGACGCTGTCCCCGGGGCGGGCGACGGCCAGCAGCAGCTCTTCGAGGGCGGCGACCTCGGCCCGGTCCAGCCTCGCGCCGGGCTCGTTGAGCTTCGTGGTGGTCCCCGGGGTCGAGAGCACGGTGAGGTTCGTGCGCACGCGGCCCGCGATGGGGCTCGCCCGGTGGGGGAGTCCCTCGGCCTCGAGCAGGTCCAGCAGCGCATCCTGCGGCGCTGCGGGGAGGACGGCGGTCACGGGCAGTCCGGCGCGGTGCACGCCGAGCGCGACGTTGATCCCCTTGCCGCCGGGCTGGAGGCCGTCGGCGCCGATGCGGTGCACGCCGCCGGGGACCAGGGGGCCGCCGAGGTCGACGGTGCGGTCGAGGGAGGGGTTCGCGGTGAAGGTGATGATCATGCGGTCAGCACCTCGATCCCGGCCTCCTCGAGCTCGGCCGTGAGCTCGGCGGACAGGCCGTCGTCGGTGACCAGGGCGTCGATCCCGGCGGTCGTCGCGAAGGTGACCAGGTGCCGGGTGTCGGCCTTCGAGGAGTCCGCGAGCACGACGCGTCGTGCCGCGCAGCGGGCCATCGCGGACTTCACCGCCGCCTCGTCGGGGTCCGGGGTGGTGAAGCCGGAGGCGTCGAAGCCGTTGCAGCCGAGCACGACGAGCTCGGGATGCAGCAGGCCCACCGCCTCGACGGTCCCGGCGCCGACGGCGGCCTGGGTCGTGGGGCGCACCCGACCGGGCAGCACGTGCACCTCGAGATCGGTGTGCACGAGGGCGCCCTGCGCGATCGCCGGGGCGTGGGTGATCACGGGGCCGCGGCGGCCGCTGAGGTGCGGGACGAGCTCGCCGACCGTTGTGCCCGCATCGAGCATCACCGCGGCGCGGGGATCGGCGGGGAGCAGGCGGGCGGCGGCGCGGGCGATGCGGCGCTTGGCCGCGACGTTGGTGGTGCGGCGGGCCTCGAGATCGGGCTCGACCTCGGCGGTGCTCGGAGGCACGGCTCCGCCGTGGACCCGCACGAGCAGCCGTTCGGCGGCGAGCTGGTCGAGGTCGCGGCGCACCGTCTCGGTGGTGACGTCGAAGCCGGCCGCGAGGTCGGTCACGGTCACGCGGCCGCTCGCCTCGAGCAGCTCGAGGATGCGGCGTCGGCGTTCACGGGCGTACATGGGGCACCTGCTTCGTCGGAGGTCGGACGGGGCCGTCGCGGTGCGGGGCCGTGGACGGCCCGGCGGGCATGAGACCACAGTACGCGCGAAAACCACAGAGAACAACAGTGGGACTGTCTTTGTTTCTGTGGATGGGATGAGGCAGTGCGGGCGGGGCCGGGAGCGCCTCTAGAGTGGGTGAGCCGTCCATGCCCAGGAGGAACGATGACCCCGCCGGACCAGGCGCCCCGCGAGAGCACGACCGCGAAGGCCGCCGACGAGTACGCCGCAGAGCGCCGCAGGCGCCTCTTCGCCCGCCGTGATCAGGCCAAGCGGTTCCTCGACGAGGTGAACTACCCCCACAGCATCCATCCGGCGCTGGTGCCCGGCGTCTCCGTCGAGGACCAGAAGGTCCGCTACGGGATCGACAAGGTCATCGTCGGCGCCGTCGGAGCGGTCATCATCGGCTTCGTCGCCTGGGGCGTGGTCGCCCCGCAGCAGGTCTTCGACATCTCCAGCGGCGCGCTGACCTGGGTGATGCACAACCTCGGCTGGATCTTCAACGTCCTCGCGATCGGCATGGTGCTGCTCCTGCTGGTCATCGCGCTGTCCCGCTACGGGAAGATCCCCCTCGGCCTGGACGGGGAGAAGCCCGAGTACGGCACCGCCTCCTGGGCGGCGATGCTGTTCGGCGCCGGTATCGGCATCGGCATCATCTTCTTCGGCCCCTTCGAGCCGCTGACCTACTACCTCTCCCCGCGACCCGGCGCGCCCTACGACGCCGGCTCGATCGCGGCCATGAAGGGCGCGATCGCGCAGTCCGCCCTGCACTGGGGGATCAACGCCTGGGCGATCTACGCGATCGTCGGCCTCGCGGTCGCCTACATCTCCTTCCGCCGCGGGCGGGTGCCGCTGATGAGCGCGATCGTCGCCGGGCTCTGGGGCGGGGACTCCTCCTCGCCCGCGAGCCGCGTCATCGACGCCCTCGCGATCATCGCGACCCTCTTCGGCACCGCCGCCTCCCTCGGCATCGGCGCCCTCCAGATCGCCCGCGGCGTCGAGATCGTCGGCGGCCTGCCGCCCACGGGCACGGCGCTCGCCATGGTGATCATCGGCGTGCTGACGCTCGGCACCATCGCCTCGGCCGTCTCCGGCGTCGCCCGCGGCATCCGCTGGCTCTCGAACATCAACATGATGCTCGCGCTGGTGCTGGCCGTGTTCATCTTCGTGGTCGGGCCGACCGTGTTCCTCATGAACATCATCCCCGGCGCGATCACCGAGTACTTCGGCACCCTGCCCGACATGCTGGGGGCGAACATGTCCGAGGGCGAGGACATGCAGACCTTCCTCTCCTCGTGGACCACCTTCTACTGGGCGTGGTGGGTGAGCTGGGCGCCCTTCGTGGGCGTGTTCACGGCGAAGATCTCGCGCGGGCGCACCATCCGCCAGTTCGTGCTCGGCGTGCTGCTGATCCCCTCCTCGATCATCGTGCTCGCCTTCGCGGTGCTCGGCGGGACCGCGATCTGGCTGCAGCGCCGCGCGAGCGAGCTCGACGCCGCCGGGAACACGGTGAGGATCGCCGACTCCTCCCGGGCGATCGCCCCCGACGGCACCGTCGACTCCCTGCCCGCCCCGGAGGAGATCTTCTTCGCGGTCGTCGACCAGCTGCCCGGCGCCGGGATCATCTCCGCGGTCGTCATCGTGATGCTCGCGATCTTCTTCATCACCTCCGCGGACTCCGCCTCGCTCGTGAACAGCCAGCTCTCCCAGAAGGGGAACCCGGCGCCGAACCGCCTGGTCACCGCCTTCTGGGCGCTGTGCATGGCCGGCATCGCGGTGGTGATCCTGCTGTTCGGCGGGCAGAACGCCCTGCAGGGCCTGCAGAACCTCATCGTCGTCTCGGCCCTGCCCTTCGCCGTGGTGCTCGTGCTGATGGCGATCGCGCTCGTGAAGGAGCTGCGCAACGACCCGATGACGATCCGCGAGCACTACCAGGAGGCGGCGGTCGAGAACGCCGTCAAGGCCGGTGTGGCCGAGTACGGCGACCACTTCGCCCTCGCGATCGAGCCCACCGCCCCGGACAGCGAGTACGCGACCGGAGGCGAGTTCGACTCGTCCGCTCCCGAGGTCACCGACTGGTACGTCCGCACGGACGAGGACGGCAACCCGGTCGACTACGACTACGAGCTGGGCGCCTATGTCGACGAGAACGGCGATCCGCTGCCCGGGGAGAACGGCGCGGAGGACTCTGACGGCGGCGCCGGCCACGACGACGACCCGGCTGCCGAGGAGACCGCCGCCGGCGCCGAGAGCTCGCTGGAGGAGGACCCCGGGGACGGGAGCGGGCGGCGCCCGGGCCGCTGAGACGCGCGCGAGTGAGGCGTCGGCCATCCCGCGCCCCCTGCACGGGCGGGGCGCACCGGGTCGGCCGCTACCATCGGAGCACTCCGCGACGCCCATCCACAGGAGCTGTGACCCGATGACCCAGGCTTACCACGCCGATTCCTCCGACCTCGTCGAGAAGGAGGTGCTGACCTGGGAGCTGTTCGGCACCGCCTCCCGTGAGCTCGCGCAGACCATCGCCGACTCCGACTTCCAGCCCGAGATCATCATCGCCGTGGCGCGCGGCGGCCTGCTCCCGGCCGGCGCGCTCTCCTACGCGCTGGGCGTGAAGCTCTCCGACGCGATCAACGTCGAGTTCTACACCGACGTGCACGAGACCCTGCCGGATCCGGTGCTGCTCGCCCCGATGCTCGACACCGAGTCGATCAAGGGCAAGCGCCTCCTGGTCGTCGACGACGTGGCCGACTCCGGCCGCACTCTCGCCCTCGTGCTCGAGCTGCTGCGCGAGATGGGCGCCGACGCGCGCAGCGCCGTCGTCTACGCGAAGCCGCGCTCGGTGGTGGATCCCGACTTCGTGTGGCACCGCACGGACCAGTGGATCGTCTTCCCCTGGTCGGCCGAGCCGCCCGTCACCCCCTCGGTGGGCTGAGCGCCACGCAGCCGACAGGTCCCTCCACGGACGCTCCCGCCGCGGATCGGGTCAGGTTCTGAGCCACTTTCGACGCCCAAGTGGCTCAGAACCTGACCCGAACGTGGTTCCGGGCCGGGCCGGGCCGGACCGCGCTGTGCGGACTCAGCGCCGGACGGCCACGGCTCCCGAGGGCTCGCTCTGCTGCCAGGTGCGGTCGTAGGCCGTGACGGCGTAGAAGCCGCTCCCGTCGGCGCTCTCGTGCAGGACCTCCCCCGCGGTGCGGTCGGCCCGCACCACGGCGACCAGGCGGCGCCCGTCGGCGAGCTCCTCCTCGCCGACCTGCTCCGCGTCCAGGTGCCACAGCGCCAGAGTCGTCGCGCCGCGGGCTCGCCATCGCACCTGCACGCCCTCGGCGACCGCGCGCGCCGTGATCACCGTCGGCCGCTCGGGAGCCTCGCCGGGGACCGACTCCAGGGCCGGGACGAGGGCCGGATGGGCGTAGTGGCGGGCGACGAGGTCGTCGACCGATCCCGTGGCGTCGTCCCGGAGGCTCTTCGCGCTGAAGTACACGTTCCCGCCCACCTGGGGGAGGGTGCGGGTGAGGTCGAGGTGGTCGCCGAGCTCGGTCACCTCCTCGAAGGTGCCGTCGATCGCCTTGTAGGCGGCCTCGCCGATGAACAGGCCCACGCCGGTGCCCTCGACGGTGTCGCTCCACCAGTGCACCAGGGTCTCGTAGTCGGCCGCGGGGTGCCCGAACTGCCAGTAGATCTGGGGGTTGATGTAGTCGACCCAGCCCTCGCGCACCCAGCGCCGTGAATCGGCGCAGATGATCTCGTAGGACTCGGAGCCGGAGGTGTCCGAGCCCTCCGGGTCGCTGCTCGCGTTGCGCCAGATCCCGAAAGGGCTGATGCCGAAGCGGACCCAGGGCTTCTCCTCCCGGATCCGCTCGTGCATCTCGCGGACCAGCGCGTCGATGTTGCCTCGCCGCCAGTCCTGGATCGGGGTGATGCCGTCGGAGTGGGCGGCGTAGGTCTCCGCGTCGGGGTAGTCCTGCCCGGCCACGACGTAGGGGTAGAAGTAGTCGTCGAAGTGCACCCCGTCCACGTCGTAGCGGGTGACGGCGTCCATCATCGCGTCCTGCACGAAGGCGCGGACCTCGGGCAGGCCCGGGTCGTAGTACAGCTTCCCGCCGTAGGGCCACACCCATTCGGGGTTTACGCGGGCGGGGTGGTCCTCGACGAGCTCCGGCTCCTCCGTCATCGCCACCCGGTACGGGTTGAACCAGGCGTGGTACTCGAGCCCCCGGGCGTGCGCCTGCTCGATCTGGAAGGCGAGCGGGTCGTAGCCGGGATCCTCGCCCTGGGTGCCGGTGAGGTACATCGACCAGGGCTCGAAGATCGAGGGCCAGAAGGCGTCGGCGGTCGGGCGCACCTGGGCGATGACCGCGTTCAGCCCGAGCTCCTGGGCGAGGTCCAGCCAGTCGAGGTACTCCGCCTGCTGCGTCTCGGCGTCGAGCCCGGGGACGGAGGGCCAGTCGATGTTGACCACGGAGGAGAGCCACATGGCGCGGAACTCCCGCGCCGGCGGGACGGGATCCTCCTGTCGGGGGCCGGCGGGGTCCGCGTCGGGAGCGGCGGCTGCGGGGCCGCCCGCCATCGCGGCGACGACGACGGTGGAGCCGATGGCGGCCGAGCCGGACAGGCGCAGGAAGGAACGACGATCGACGGGATGCACGGCGCTGAGCTCCTCGGTCGGGATCAGAGGTGCCCACAGTTCCACAGCCGTCCGGAACCGGCAAGCGCCCCCGGCACGGAGCGAGGGCGCAGCCGTCGTCCGCGCGGGCTACGGCCTCAGCGGGAGGTCGGGGCGTCCGCGTCGGCGTGGCCCGTGCCCTCGTCCGTGCCGTGGTCCTCGCCCCCGCCGTGGTGGCCGAAGGGCAGGAAGTGCACGATCACGGCGACGATGCCGCCGATGATCAGGCCGAACACGAAGGAGAAGAAGGTGTTGACGAGCCAGGCGAGCAGGGCGCCGACGCCCGCGACTCCCGCGACCATCCCCTCGAGGTGGTGCACGAGGCCGTAGGGCTGGGCGAGGCCGAGGTCGTGGGTGCCGACCAGCAGGATGTGGCCGCCCACCCACAGCATCGCGATCATGCCGACGTAGCTGATCACGTCCATGACCCTCGGCATCGCGCCGACCAGGCCGCGGCCGAAGCGCTTCTTCCCCTCGGAGGCGTCCTCGTCGGAGGCCATCGCCAGGCCGATGTCGTCCATCTTCACCAGCAGGCCCACGGCGCCGTAGACCAGCGCGGTGATGCCGAGGGCGATCACCACGAGCACCGCAGCGCGCATCCACAGGTTGTCGGTGTCGACGGAGTTCATCGAGATCACCATGATCTCGGCGGAGAGGATCAGGTCGGTGCGGACCGCGCCGGAGACGACCTTGTCCTCCGCCCCGGCGCCCTGGGAGGTCGCGGGGGCCTGCTTGGGCGTGCCGCGCACCAGCTCCCAGATCTTCTCCGCGCCCTCGAAGCTGAGGTAGAGCCCTCCGAGCATGAGGATCGGGGTGAGCAGCCACGGCGCGAAGACGCTCAGCAGCAGCAGGATCGGCAGGATGATGATCAGCTTGTTGCGCAGGGAGCCCTTGGTGATGCGCCAGATGATCGGCAGCTCCCGGTTGGGCTTGATCCCCTGGACGTACTGCGGCGTCACGGCGGCGTCGTCGATCACGACGCCGATCGCCTTCGAGCCGGCCTTTGCCGAGGCGGCGGCGACGTCGTCGGCGCTGGCGGCCGCGAGGCGCGCGAGCGCGGCGACGTCGTCGAGCAGGGCGGCGAGTCCACCGGCCATGAGGTTCCTTCCCGAGGGAGCGCGTCGCGGGCGCGACCGGGAAAAGGATAGCGGCGCGAGAGCTCCCTGCCATCGGAAAGGCCTGTGATCCCGCCCGGACCGCGGCGCGCGGCACCGTCTTCTCCTCGCGGCGAACACCCCGGCACCCCTCTCGACGTCCGCCGCGCGCGGTGACAGAGTGACGGGCATGGATATCGCACTCATCGGAGGACATGGGAAGGTCGCGCTGCTCGCGGCCCCGCTGCTGGTCGAGGCCGGGCACACGGTGCACTCGGTGATCCGCAACCCCGAGCACGCCGCCGAGGTCGAGGCCACGGGCGCGCAGGCGGTGCTCGCGGACATCGAGATCCTCGACGCGGGCGGCTGGGACGAGCTGCTGCGCGGGAAGGACGCCGTGGTGTGGTCCGCGGGCGCCGGCGGCGGCAGCCCCGAGCGCACCCGCGCGGTGGACCTCGACGCGGCGATCGCCTCGATGGACGCCGCCGAGCGCGTCGGCGCCTCCCGCTACGTGATGGTCAGCTACTTCGGCGCTTCGCTCGACCACGGCGTGCCCGAGGACAACCCGTTCCACACCTACGCCGAGGCGAAGGCCCGGGCCGACGAGCATCTGCGCGGCACGGGACTGGACTGGACGATCCTCGGCCCCTCGGGCCTGACCCTCGAGGAGCCCACCGGTCGGATCGACACCGACGCCGCGGAGAGCGGCACGGTCTCGCGCGGCAACGTCGCGCGGACGATCGTCGCGGCCCTCGCCGAGCCCGCCTCGACGGGGCGCTTCGTGACCTACAACGACGGCGAGCAGGAGATCGGCGAGGCCTTCGCCGCGCTCTCCTGAGCCCGGAGCCGCCGGCTCAGCCGCTGATGGAGAAGCCCGACGCGCCGCGGAGCCCCTCCCGGCGCACGTCGATCCCGTCGACGCGGGCGCTCGGGGGCCCGTGACGGAGATGCTCGAGCATCGCCTCGACCGCCTCCGGCGCGCCCTCGACGTCCGCCTCGACGGTGCCGTCCCAGAGGTTCCGCACCGTGCCGTCGACGCCGAGCCGGGCGGCCTCGCGGGCGGCGTCCATCCGGAAGCCCACCCCCTGCACCTGGCCGCGCACCCGCACGATCCGGCGGATCCGCCGATCGTCCCCGTGGCCTGGTCCCTGTGTCGTCGCGTCGGTCATCGCCACCTCCTGAGCCCCGCGCCGCTCCTCGGGCGCGCGTCCGTCCCCTCGAGGGTACGGACCGCCGCGGGTCGGCGGCAGCGGCGAGGTAATGACTGGACACGCGCCGCGGCGCGGTGATCGCATCACGGCATGCCCCGACGCACGAGCCCCGTCACCCTCTCGATCCCGCCACCGGACGAGCTCGAGCAGGTCCTCGCCGCGCTCCGCTCCTGGCAGGGGGAGGAGCATCCGGTGCCGCTCCACCCCGGCGACCTCGGCTGGCACCATCTGAGGGGCGCGGAGGCCACCGCCGCGCACCTGCGGCTGTGGAGCCGGGACTCCCGACCGGCGGCGCTCGGGATGCTCGACGGCCCGGACCTCGTGCGCCTCGCCCTGGACCCCGATCTGCTCGAGGACGAGGGCCTCGCCCGCACCCTCGCGGAGCACCTCACCGCACCCGAGCACGGGGTGCTCCCCGCCGGCAGGGCGTCCGTCGAGGCGCGCTCGGCGCCCGCGCTGCGCCGTGCGCTGCACACCCGCAGCTGGGTCGAGGGGGACGCGTGGGTGCCGCTGCGCCGCGAGCTGACCGCAGAGGTCGGGCAGGCCTCCCTGCACGTCGCGTCGCTCACCGAGGACGACCTCGAGGACTACGCGGCGGTGCACCGGGCGGCCTTCGACAGCACCGGCGTGACCGCACAGCGGCTCCGCACGATGCTCGAGGGGCCCGCCCAACGCGAACATCGTGCGGCCTCGCTGCTGGGCCGTGACGAGTCCGGGACCGCGGTCGCGGTCATCACGGCGTGGTCAGCAGGAGCGGGCCGGCCCGGACTCATCGAGCCGCTGGGCGTGCACCCGTCGCATCGCGGCCGCGGCCACGGACGGGCGATGTGCCTGGCCGCCGCCGCCTGGCTGCGCGGCGAGGGGGCGTCGAGCGCGGACGTCTGCACGCCCCGCACGCTCACCGGCGCGGTCGCGACCTATCTCTCCGCCGGATTCCGGGCTCTGGGCGACGCGAGGGATCTCGAGCGCCCCTCCGGCTGATCCCGCCCTGCCGTCGGCCGCGCATCTCCGAGACGGCGCCCGTCCCGACGGATCCGACGGGCCGGGGGCAGGGTCACTCGTTGTCGCCGCCTGTGTCAGCTGCGGTCGCACCGGTGCCAGCCTCCACCTCGTCGCTCCACTGCCACTGGACGATCTCCGGGGCGTCCTCGCCGTGCTCGTAGGCGTGGGCCCGGGAGCGGAACCGGGCATCGACCATGCGCTGGCGGAGCCCCGCGAATCGCGTGCCCAGCCCTTCGACGCGGTCGACCACGTCCATCACCAGGTGGTAGCGGTCCGTGTCGTTGCGCATCAGCATGTCGAAGGGCGTGGTGGTGGTCCCCTCCTCCTTGTAGCCGCGCACATGGATCCGGGAATGCCGGTCGTGGCGGTAGGCGAGGCGGTGGATCAGCCATGGATAGCCGTGATAGGCGAACACCACCGGGACGTCCTGTCCGAAGTACCCGTCGAAATCCTTCTGCGAGAGGCCGTGCGGATGCTCGGACTCGTCCTGGAGCCGCATCAGGTCCACCACGTTCACCACTCGGACCCGCAGGCCGGGGATCTCCTCGCGGAGGATCTTCGCCGCGGCGAGCACCTCGATCGTGGGGATGTCGCCGGCCGCGGCGAGCACGACGTCCGGCTCCTCGCCGTGCTGCTCGGTCCCGGCCCAGTCCCAGATGCCCAGGCCCCGCGTGCAGTGCACGATCGCCTCGTCCATCGTCAGCCAGTTCGGGTTCGGCTGCTTCCCGGCCACGACCACGTTGACGTACTGCCGTGAGCGGAGACAGTGGTCATAGGTGGACAGCAGCGTGTTCGCATCCGGCGGCAGGTACACCCGCACGATCTCGGCCTTCTTGTTGACCATGTGGTCGATGAAGCCCGGGTCCTGGTGGCTGAAGCCGTTGTGGTCCTGGCGCCACACGTGCGAGCTCAGCAGGTAGTTCAGCGAGGCGATCGGCCGACGCCACTCCAGCTCATTGGTCACCTTCAGCCACTTCGCGTGCTGGTTGACCATCGAGTCGACGATGTGGACGAACGCCTCGTACGAGGAGAACATGCCGTGCCGACCCGTGAGCAGGTAGCCCTCGAGCCAGCCCTGGCACTGGTGCTCGGAGAGGACCTCCATCACCCGGCCCGCGCGGGCCAGGTGCTCGGCGCGGTCGTGCTCCTCGAAGTCCGCGTTCCACTGCTTGTCGGTGGCCTCGTAGACGGTCTGCAGTCGGTTCGAGGCGGTCTCGTCGGGGCCGAAGATCCGGAAGTTCTCGGGGTTCTCCCGCACTACGTCGCGAAGCCAGCCGCCGAGCTCCTTCGTCGCCTCGGAGACGGAGCCGCCCGGCACGGGAACGTCCACCGCGTAGTCGCGGAAGTCTGGCAGGCGCAGCGGCGTGAGCACGGACCCGCCGTTGGTCGCAGGGTTCGCGGACATCCTCGACGCACCGCTCGGCGCGGTCGCGGCGATGTCGCGGGCCAGCTTGCCGTCCTCATCGAAGAGCTCCTCGGGACGGTAGGAGCGCAGCCACCCATCGAGCTCGGCGAGGTGCTCGTCGGTGTCGCGGGCACTGGCGAGAGGCACCTGGTGGGAGCGCCAGGAGCCCTCCGTGGTCTGCCCGTCGATCTCCTTCGGCCCGGTCCAGCCCTTCGGGGTGCGCAGGACGATCATCGGCCACGCCGGTCTCTCGGTCTCCCGGCCTGCTGCGGCGTCCTCGGCGGCTCGGGCCTTGATCTCGGCGATGCGGTCCAGGGCGTCGTCGAGGACCGCGGCGAAGCGGCGGTGGATCTCCAGCGGGTCCTCCTCGTCGAACCCGCCCTCGAAGAACAGGGGCGTGTGCCCGTATCCGCGCAGGAGCGACTCGAGCTCTTCCTCGCCGATGCGGGCGAGGATCGTGGGGTTGGCGATCTTGTAACCGTTGAGGTGGAGGATCGGCAGCACTACGCCGTCCTGCTGCGGGTTGACGAACTTGTTCGAGTGCCAGGAGGTCGCCAGGGGGCCGGTCTCCGCCTCGCCGTCGCCGACGACGGCGAACGCGATCTGGTCGGGGCTGTCGAACATCGCGCCGTAGGCGTGGGAGAGCGCATAGCCGAGCTCGCCGCCCTCATGGATCGAGCCGGGGGTCTCAGGGGCGACGTGCGAGGGGATCCCGCCGGGGAAGGAGAACTGTGTGAACAGGCGCCTCATCCCGGCCTCGTCCTCGCTCACCGCGGGATACACCTCGGAGTAGGTGCCCTCGAGGTAGGTCGAAGCGACCAGGCCCGGTCCGCCGTGCCCGGGACCGGTGATGAACATGGCGTCGAGCCCGCGCTGTGCGATCGCGCGGTTCGCGTGGGCGTACAGGAAGGTCAGGCCCGGGGTGGTGCCCCAGTGGCCGAGCAGTCGAGGCTTGACGTGCTCGCGCTGCAGCGGCTTCCGCAGCAGGGGGTTGTCCTTCAGGTAGATCTGGCCGACCGAGAGGTAGTTCGCGGCACGCCACCAGGCGTCGAGCCGCTCGAGGTCGGTGTCGGAGGGTGCGGAGGCGGGGGTGCTGGGCCATGCGGGAACGGGAGTCATGATGCCTTCCTCGTGGTGCCTGACGTGCCGGATGAGCCTGTGATCGCGCGGTGCCCTGCCGGGTCCTGAGCCGTGAGGACTTCTCCACCGTAGGCCCGAGGTCCGTGGCGGGGAAGGGACCTGCGGGTGCTGGGACGCCACCAGGCGGCGAGGCCGCCGTTTCTCCTCGGCGGCTCACGCAGCGGGATACGGGAGCGGTGATGAGAGCTCTGTGAGGGGTCGATGAGAACCTGTTCAGGAACGGGCAGGCGGGCCTCCCGCCGTCCTAGCCTGGATCCACACGCCAGGACCGGCGCCGCTGCGCCGGACGGAACCAGGAGGCAGATCCCATGACCCGCACCCGCATCGGTCACCGCACCCGCACCACCGCCCGCGCCGTCGCCCTTGGCGCGCTCGTGCTGGGCCTCGCCGCCGGCTGCGGCACGGAGAGTGGCTCCGACGAGGCGCCCGCCGTCGAGGGGCCCGGCGCCGCCTCGGACGGCGGTGGCGCCTCCGATGCCGGGGGCGCGGATGACGCCACCGCGGGAGATGGCTCCTCGAGCGACGACGGGGGAGCGGCCGCCGGCGGCGCGGCACTGCCCGCGGACGCGGACCTCGCCACCGCGCAGCTTCCGGTCACCGCCGAGCAGGCGGTCCGGATCGGCATGGACGCCGTCGGAGGCGGCGAGCTGCGGCAGATCGAGATCGACCACGACGACGACGACTGGGAGTGGGAGCTCGAGATCGCGCTGGACGGCCGCCAGCACGAGCTCGACATCGACGCGGCCAGCGGCGAGGTCACCGTCCACGAGCAGGACGATGACGAGGACGGCGAGCCGGCCGTCGACGTGACCTCCCCGATGACCCCCGAGGAGGCGATCGAGATCGCGCTCGGGAAGGAGCCGGGCCGGGTCTCCGGCTGGGATCTCGACTCCGACGACGACCGCGTCCGCTACACGGTCGACATCACCCGCGGCAGCGGCGACGACGACGTCGAGGTCGAGGTGGACGTCGAGACGGGCGAAGCGCGCGTCGACGACTGACGTCGACGTCCCGCTCCGCCGGTCCGCCGTCAGCGCGGAGCGATCACGGGCTCGCCGTCGGCGCGGCGGTGCATGACCTCCCGCCCGCTCTGCCACACCCGCAGCGAGCGGTTCCGCACGTCGAGCGGATCGCCCTCCCAGAGCACGAGGTCCGCGTCCTTGCCCGCCGTGATCGAGCCGATCCGGTCCTCGAGGCCGAGCACCCGCGCGGGATGGAGGGTGATGGCGCGCAGCGCGTCGGCCGGGGCCATCCCGTGCTTGACCGCGAGCGCCGCCTGGTGGACGAGGAACTCGATCGGCACGACCGGGTGGTCGGTGATGATCGAGACCTCGACCCCGGCGGCGGTGAGCCGGCCGGGTGCGGCCGGGGTGCGGTGGCGCACCTCGACCTTCGAGCGGGAGACGATCAGCGGTCCGTAGAGCACCGGCACCCCGGCCTCCGCGACCCGGTCGGCGATGAGATAGGACTCCGTGCCGTGGTCCAGGACCAGCCGGTAGCCGAACTCCTCGGCCAGGCGCAGCGCGGTCGCGATGTCGTCGGCGCGGTGCGCGTGCTGGCGCCAGGGGATCTCCCGCTCGAGGACCTTGGTCAGCGCCTCGGAGACGAGGTCCGGCTCCCGCTCCTCGGCGGGCTTGGCCGACCAGGCGCGCGCCGTGGCGAAGGCCCTGCGGATCGTGAGGGCGACGCCGAGCCGGGTCGCGGGGGTCTGCTTCTTCTCCCCGTACACGCGCTTGGGGTTCTCGCCGAGGGCGGCCTTCAGCCCCGAGGGGCTGCGCAGCACCATCTCGTCCACGATCCGGCCGTGGGTGTGCAGCGCGACGGCGAGCCCGCCGATCGGGTTGCCGGAGCCCGGATTCACGTTCACCGAGGTCACACCGCCGATGATGGCGTCGTCGAAGCCGACCTCGACAGGGTTTATCGCGTCGATCGCACGGGCCGCGGCCATGACCGGATCGGTCATCTCGTTGGTGTCGTCGCCGGCCCAGCCCTCGCCCTCCTCGTCCACGCCCAGGTGCACGTGCGCGTCGACGAAGCCGGGCAGCAGCCAGGCCCCGTGCGCATCGATCACAGGGTGGTCGCCGGGCACCTCGAGATCCTGACCGAGACCGGTGATGCGCCCGTCGGAGACCAGGACCGTCCCGTCGAAGGGCTCGCCCTCGACCGGCACCACATGGGCGCCGGTGATCGCGAAGGTCGTCCCGCGGGAGGGCGCGGCGAGGTCGGGGGCGTCGGCGGGGGAGGGGCGGTGTGCGGGCTCGGGTGTCATCCCCCGACCTTCCGACGCATCTCCGCCGCCGTCAAGCATGCCCCTCGCGATCATCCCTCCCGCTACGCTCCTGCGTATGGCCTCAGCGAAGAAGTCCTCGAAGAAGTCCTCGAAGAAGAAGTCGGACCGTCCGGGGGAGCAGGCGCCCCGCGGCTTCGCGATCGCCCACGACTGGAAGGGGGACGTGCGCGACCTCGACCCGCGGGCCACGCCCGGCTTCTCGGGCAGGAAGGCCGAGGGCAAGGAGTTCCTGCTCGCCCGGGACGCGGAGCTCGACGAGCTCCAGGAACGGCTCTACGCCGCCCACCACGGCTCCGAGGACGGCCGCTCCGTGCTGCTGATCGTGCAGGGCATGGACACCTCCGGCAAGGGCGGGATCATGCGCCACGTCGTGGGGAGCGTGGACCCGCAGGGCGTGGACATCACCGCCTTCAAGGCCCCGACGGCGGAGGAGAAGAAGCACGACTTCCTGTGGAGGATCCGCCCCCACGCCCCCGCCCCCGGGACGATCGGGGTGTTCGACCGCTCCCAGTACGAGGACGTGCTCATCCACCGCGTCCACGGCTGGGCGGACGCGAAGGAGATCCGCTCGCGGTACACGGCGATCAACGCCTTCGAGAGGGAGCTCGCCGCCGCCGGCACCACGGTCGTGAAGGTCATGCTCCACATCTCCCACGCGGAGCAGGGCTCGAGGCTCATGCAGCGGCTCGAGCGCCCGGACAAGCACTGGAAGTACAACCCCGGGGACGTCGACGAGCGCGGGCACTGGGACGAGTACATGGAGGCGTACACCCGGGCGCTGCGCGCCACCTCCACCGTCGGAGCGCCCTGGCACGTGATCCCGGCCGATCGCAAGTGGTACGCGCGGATCGCGGTCCAGCAGCTGCTCATCGACGCGCTGACGGAGATCGACCCGCGGTGGCCGACCGCGGACTTCGACGTGCTCGCGGAGATCGAGCGCCTGCGCGCCACGATGGGGGAGGACGCGCAGGACTGAACCGTCCGAGGCCGTGACCTCGGCTTGTGTCCTCGCGCTCACGGCCCGATGATGGAGCCATGGCTTCCATCACCTTCAAGAACGATCCCGTCACCACCGTCGGCGAGCTGCCCGCGAAGGGCTCGGCGCTGCCGGCCTTCGAGCTCGTCGGCCAGGACCTCGGCGCCGTCACGAGCGCCGACCTCGCCGGCAAGCGCGTGGTGCTGAACATCTTCCCGTCCCTGGACACCGGCACCTGCGCCATGTCCGTGCGGACGTTCAACGAGCTCGCCGCCGGCCTCGAGAACACCGTGGTCGTGTGCGTCTCGAAGGACCTCCCCTTCGCGCAGGCGCGCTTCTGCGGCGCCGAGGGCATCGAGGACGTCGTCACCGGCTCCGCCTTCCGCTCCTCCTTCGGCGAGGACTTCGGCGTGACCATGGCCGACGGCCCCCTGGCCGGTCTGCTCTCCCGCGCGGTGGTCGTCGCCGACGCCGACGGCACGATCCTGCACGCCGAGCAGGTCGCCGAGGTCTCCGAGGAGCCCGACTACGACGCCGCACAGGCCGCGCTGGCCTGAGCACCCCGGCACCCCAGGAGGACCCGGCCCGCGGCCCGACGGCGCGCGCCGGGTCCTCTGCCGTGGACCTCCCGCCACGGGCCGCGGCGCCAGACTAGGGTCGTCCCTCGTGGAACCCCTCTCCCTTCTCGTCCTGCTCGTCATGGGCGTGGTCGCCGGCGCCATCAACGCGGCGGTGGGATCCGGCTCCCTCCTCACCCTCCCGGTGCTGATGGCGGTGGGCGTCCCACCGGGCGTCGCGGTGCGCACCAACACCGTGGGCATGTTCTTCTCGACGGTCGGCTCGGTGCTCGGCTACCGCCGCGAGATCGCCGAGGAGCGCCGCCATCTCACGCCGCTTGTGCTCACCGCGCTGCTCGGCGCGAGCGCGGGCGCGCTGCTGCTGCTGACCTCCCCGGCCGAGGCGCTCGACGTGGTCGTGCCCGTGCTGATCGTCGTCGCGCTCGCGCTCGTGGTCCTCCAGAAGCCGCTCACCACCGCGCTGCGCTCCCGCTCGGAGAAGCGGGCCGAGCGGCGCGCCGCAGTCGACGGGGCGGAGGCCGACGGGGAGACCCCGACGGAGGGCTCCGAGCGCAGCCCGCTGCGATCGCCGGCGCTGGTCGGCTCGATCGGCGCGGCCTCCGTGTACGGCGGCTACTTCACCGCCGCTCAGGGGGTGCTGTACCTGGGGATCCTCGGCGTCTTCACCGGGCGGTCGATGGGCTCGGTCAACAGCGTCAAGAACCTGCTGAGCCTGTGCGTGAACCTCGCCGCGGCGATGATCTACGTCGTCGCCTTCTTCGTGGTCGACGCGCAGGTGGTGTGGGCGGCGAGCGCCGCGATCGCGGTGGGCTCGCTGCTGGGCGGCTTCTTCGGCGCGCACCTGGCCAAGCGGCTGCCCGAGTGGGCGCTGCGCGGCGTGATCGTGGTGGTGGCGCTCTTCGCGCTCGTGCGCCAGGTGCTCTGAGCCGGGGGCTCAGCGCAGGAAGGGCAGCACGCTCCCCAGCACCTCGTCGGGCGGGAACAGCGTGCCGCCGTGGTCCCGGCCCGGCAGGGACACGAACTCCGCATCCGGCATGAGGGAGGCGGCGCGGCGGGACTCCCCGTGCCGGGGACGGTCCTCGCTCCCCGCCATCCACAGCGCCGGGACGGTGCAGGCGGCGAGCTCCTCCTCGGGCACCGCAGGGGTCGCGTCGGTCGCGGCGAGCAGGGCCGCGACGGCCAGCGGATCGGCGGCGAGGAAGGCGGTGCGGGTCGCCCGGGCGCGGCGGCCCTCGACCTCAGGGCCGAGGCCCTGGCCCGCGCAGAACGCCTCCATGCCCTCCTCGCGCACCGCATCGATCACGCCGGGGAAGAACACCGTCTCCACCGCGCCGCGCTGGGCCGCGGCGGAGCCGCCGAGGCTCACCAGGCGGGTGACCCTCCCCGGATGCGCGAGCGTCGTGCTCAGCGCGATGCGGGCGCCGAGGGAGTAGCCCAGAAGCGCCGTCCTCCCGATGCCCTCTGCGTCCAGCACGGCCAGCAGGTCGCGGACGAACACCTCCTGGGTGTAGGCGGCGGGATCGTGGGGCGTGCCCGAGAGGCCGTGCCCGCGCAGGTCCAGGCGCAGCACGGTGTGCTCGGCGGCGAGCGGGGCGAGATATCCGAGCCCCCGCCAGATCGCACGGGAGAGCACCGAGCCGTGCAGCAGCACCAGCGGCGGCCCGTCCCCGGAGACGTCGTAGCGCAGGGGCGTGCCGTCGACGGGGGAGGAGATGACGGGCATCGGGGACCCTCCTGGGGGGAACGGCGGGAGCGGGCGGGGAACGAGGACGCCGGCCCGGTCCGCGCGGTGCGGGCCGGGCCGGCGTCGAGCAGGGCTCAGCGGGTCACAGCGCCGCGGAGATCTCCTCGAGGATGCGGTTGAAGGTCGCCGACGGGCGCATCACCGCGGCGGCCTTGACCGGATCGGGGCGGTAGTAGCCGCCGATGTCCGCGGGCTTGCCCTGCACGGCGAGCAGCTCGGCGGCGATGGTCTCCTCGCCGCCGGTGAGCTGCTCAGCGATGGGGCCGAAGGCGGTGGCCAGCTCCGCGTCCTCGGTCTGCTTCGCCAGCTCCTGCGCCCAGTACATCGCGAGGTAGAAGTGGCTGCCGCGGTTGTCGATCGAGCCGAGCTTGCGCTGCGGGGACTTCCCCTCGTTCAGCAGGGTCTCGGTCGCGCGGTCCAGGGCGTCGGCCAGCACCGCCGCGCGGGCGTTGTCCGCGGTGCGGGAGAGGTGACGCAGCGACTCGGCCAGCGCCAGGAACTCGCCGAGGGAGTCCCAGCGCAGGTAGTCCTCCTCGACGAGCTGCTGGACGTGCTTCGGGGCGGAGCCGCCGGCCCCGGTCTCGAAGAGGCCGCCGCCGTTCATCAGCGGCACCACCGAGAGCATCTTGGCGCTCGTGCCGAGCTCCATGATCGGGAAGAGGTCGGTGAGGTAGTCGCGCAGCACGTTGCCGGTCACGGAGATGGTGTCCTCGCCGGCGCGGACGCGGGCCAGGGTGTGCTTCGTCGCCTCGACGGGGGAGAGGATCCGGAGGTCCAGGCCGTCCGTGTTCTCCTCGGCGAGGTACTGCTCGACCTTGGCGATGAGGTTGCGGTCGTGGGCGCGGCTCTCGTCCAGCCAGAACACGGCCGGCATCCCCGACTGGCGCGAGCGGCGCACCGCGAGCTGGACCCAGTCGCGGATCGGGGCGTCCTTGGCCTGGCAGGCGCGGAAGACGTCCCCGGCGGCGACCTCATGGTTCATGAGCGCGGCGCCGGAGGAGTCGCGCACCTCGACCCGTCCGTCGGCGGCGATCTCGAAGGTCTTGTCGTGGGAGCCGTACTCCTCGGCCTTCTGCGCCATGAGGCCCACATTCGGGACGGTGCCCATCGTGGTGGGGTCGAAGGCGCCGTTCTTCTGGCAGTCCTCGATGGTCGCGGCGTAGACCCCGGCGTAGGAGGAGTCGGGGATCACCGCAAGGGTGTCCTGCTCGGCGTCGTCCTTGTTCCACATGTGGCCCGAGGTGCGGATCATCGCCGGCATGGAGGCGTCGATGATCACGTCGGAGGGGACGTGGAGGTTCGTGATGCCCTTGTGGGAGTTGACCATCGCGAGGTCGGGGCCGTCGGCGAGGTCCTGGTCGATCGCGGCCCGCACGCCGTCGCGCACGGTCTCCTCGAGGTCGTCGACGCCGGCGAGGATGCCGCCGAGCCCGTTGTTGGGGGACAGGCCCGCCTCGGCGAGCACGTCCCCGTACTGGGTGAACAGGGTCGGGAAGAAGGCGCGGACCGCGTGGCCGAAGAGGATCGGGTCGGAGACCTTCATCATCGTGGCCTTGAGGTGCAGGGAGAAGAGCACGCCCTGCTCCTTCGCGGCCGCGATCTGCTCGCGCAGGAAGGTCTCCAGCGCCGCGGCGCGCATGACCGTGGAGTCCACGACCTCGCCGGCGAGCACCGGGATCGAGGGCTTCAGCACGGTCTCCGTGCCGTCGGCGGCGACGTGCACGATGGAGAGCGTGTCCTCGGACTCCAGGACGACGGACTGCTCGTTGGAGCGGAAGTCGTCGGCGCCCATGGTGGCGACCGAGGTCTTCGAGTCCGCGCTCCACGCGCCCATCCGGTGGGGGTGCTTCTTGGCGAAGTTCTTCACCGCGGCGGGGGCGCGGCGGTCGGAGTTGCCCTCGCGCAGCACGGGATTCACGGCCGAGCCCTTGACGGAGTCGTAGCGGGCGCGGACGTCCTTCTCCTCGTCGGTCTCGGGGGACTCGGGGTAGTCCGGCAGCGCGATGCCCTGGCCCTGCAGCTCGGCGATCGCGGCCTTGAGCTGCGGAACGGAGGCGGAGATGTTGGGCAGCTTGATGATGTTCGCCTCGGGGGTCTTCGCGAGCTCGCCCAGCTCGGCCAGTGCATCCGCTTCCCGCTGGTCCTCGGGCAGGAGGTCGGAGAAGGCGGCGACGATGCGGCCGGCCAGGGAGATGTCCCGGGTGGTGACGTCGATCCCGGCGGTGTCGGAGAAGGCGTCGAGGATGGGCAGGAACGAGGCGGTGGCCAGCATCGGCGCCTCGTCGGTGTGAGTGTAGATGATGCGCGCCATTGGTCGCGGTGCTCCCTCGGGTCGGTGCGGCATGGGTCCTGGGGCCAAGACTATCTTGACGTCAAGACTGATTCGACGGCGGGCCGGGCCCGGCCGGTCGATCCGGACCCTCCCACGGTACGTGAGCGCGGTGGACGGCGCGGGCGCCGGTCGCTCAGCCGTCCTCCGGCGCCGCGCCCTCGCGCACCTCGAGATCCCAGGCGTCCGAGACCACGATGTGGGTCTCGCCCGCGGCGTCGACGGTGACGGCGAAGGCCCGCGCGCTGTAGTCGCCGGGGGAGAGGGCGCCGTGGCAGGCGTCATGCGTGGTCCAGGCGGTCTCGGCGGTGCTCACACCCTCCTCGTCCATCCACTGCAGCGGGATGCTCGGCGCGTTGCGGGAGCCGGCGACGATGGTGCCGGTGCGCGGCGTCGTGACGACGATCCCCGTCATCAGCGGCATCGTGCCGTGGTCGTCCGAGCGCGCCGTGACCTGTGCGCTCGCCCCGGCGCCCGGAGCATCCTCGGCAGGGACGGAGTACACCGCGGCGGCCGGGTCCTCCGCGGTCACGGCGAGTCCCGCGCCGTCGCCGACGGGGGCGAGCTCGCGCCCGCAGGAGAGGGCGGAGAGGTCCGCGGGGGCCTCCCCGTCCTCGGTCGAGACGGCGCCGGGCACCGCGCGCAGCCGGCCGTCGACGACGTCGAGCAGCACGTCGCGGTCCGCCTCCCAGCCGGTGCGCTCGGCGGCCCGTCCGGAGCCCTCGGGTCCCGCGCCGCTGAGGCGCAGGAGGTACTGCCCGTCGGGCAGGGGGGCGTCGTCGCAGGTGCCGAGCACGAGGCGGGCGGTGACGGAGGAGGGGGCGGGCCCGTCGGCGGTGGTCTCGACCCTGGCCCGGACGACGAGCGGCGGGGCCGGCGCCCCGTCGACGCCGAGCTCGTCGTCGTAGCCCGCCGCCGGGGCGCCGCGGTCGGCCGGATCGGCCGGCATGACCACGGCCTCGGGCGCGAGACCGCCGTAGGCGGCGTCGTCCTGGAGGGCGAGGTCGCCGGTGATCGTGACCTCGTTCCCTTCGGCCCGGACGCTCGTGGGCGTCATGGCCCCCTCGTCCCGGGAGGGGAGGGGGTCCTCGCCCCCGCCGGGGCTGCACAGCCATCCCGGATCCACCGCCGTGGTCTCGGCCTCCTCGACCTCGGCAGGGTCCATGGGCGATGCGGCCGGCGAGGGGGAGTCGTCGGCGTCCCCGCCCAGCGGGCCCGGCAGCGCGTCGCAGGCGGCGAGCGAGACCGTCAGGGCGAGCGCCCCGAGCGCGGCCGCGCCGCGACGGAGCCGTCGCGCCGTCGATCGTCCCCTGCGGCTCCCGCTCATCCCTGTCTCCCCTCGTGGGCTCCCCGCGCCCTGCACGAACCTACCCGAGCCTCAGAGCACCAGCAGCGTCACGGCCATCACGGCCATGCCCGCGATGAGCGAGTAGATGACCGTGTGGTGCTCGCCGGTCTCCTCGGCCGCGGGGAGCAGCTCGTCGAGGGAGACGAAGACCATCACCCCGGCCACGCCCGCGAGGATCGCCCCCATCGCGTCGCCCGTGAGGACGGGGGCGAGCAGCAGGTAGCCGATCACCGCGCCGACGGGCTCGGCGAGCCCCGTCATCGTCGCGAGCCAGAACGCCTTCGCGCGCGACCCCGTGGCGCGCCGCACCGGCACCGCGACGGCGAGCCCCTCGGGGATGTTGTGCAGCGCGATCGCGGCGACCACGGGGATCGCGACCTCGGGGGCCTGCAGCGCGGCGACGAAGGTCGCGAAGCCCTCGGGCACGTTGTGCAGGGCGAGTGCGATCGCGGTGACCGCCCCCGTGCGCAGCAGCCGTGCCCGCAGCGCCCGGTCCTCGCGCAGCTCCGCGGGCTCGCGCACCTCGTCACGGCCGTGGCTGCCCGCCATGCGCCCGGAGAACTCGTGCGGGCTGACCGCATCGGGCACCAGGCGGTCCAGGACCGCGATCAGCGCGATGCCGAGGAAGAAGGAGAGGGTCGCCAGCGCCGTCCCGCGCGCGGTGGGACCCGCGCCGCCGGAGAGCACGGCCGCACCCTCGGGCAGCAGTTCGACGAAGGAGACGTAGAGCATCACGCCGGCCGAGAGCCCCAGGCCGCCGGCGAGGAACCGCGGGCCGGTGCCGCGGCCGAGGACGCCGAGAGCCGCGCCGATGGAGGTGGCGCCACCGGCGAGGAGCGTGAGGAGGAAGGCGACGAGCACCCGTGCACCCTACCCACGTGGCGACGCGGGATCGCGGACCCCGGTCCCGTGCCGCCGTGGGCACCTCGGTCCCGTCCGGCCGAGCGCTCCTAGACTGGCTCCATGTCCCAGACCGCTCCGTTCCTGACCGTCACCGACCTGCGCACGCGCAGCCTCGGTGCCGCCGAACTCGCCGCCGCCCTGCCCCGTGCGGAGCTCGACGTCGCCGCGGCCGCAGAGGCCGTGCGCCCCGTGGTGGAGGACGTCGCCGCCCGCGGCGCCGAGGCCGTGCTCGAGGCGTCCGAGCGCTTCGACGGGATCCGGCCGGCGCATCTGCGGGTGCCCGCCGAGGAGCTCGAACGGGCCCTGGCGGAGCTGGACCCGGGGATCCGCGCCGCGCTCGAGGAGTCCATCGCCCGGGTGCGCGAGGTCGACGCCGCCCAGGTCCGTCCCGCCGAGAGCGTCGAGGTCGTCCCCGGCGGGACGGTCACCCAGCGCTGGGTGCCGGTGCGCCGCGTGGGCCTGTACGTGCCGGGCGGCCGGGCGGTGCTGCCCAGCTCCGTGGTGATGAACGTGGTGCCCGCCCAGGCCGCCGGGGTCGAGCAGATCGTGCTCGCCTCCCCGCCGCAGAAGGAGTTCGGCGGGCTGCCGCACCCGACGATCCTCGCCGCCTGCGCGCTGCTCGGGGTCACCGAGGTGCTCGCGGCGGGCGGCGCCCAGGCGATCGCCCTGCTCGCCCACGGCGCCCCGGACCTCGGCGACGGGACGGGGCTCGACGCGGTGGACCTCGTCACCGGCCCCGGCAACGTCTACGTCGTCGCCGCGAAGCGCCTGGTGCGCGGGCGGGTCGGCATCGACGCGGAGGCCGGCCCCACCGAGATCGCGATCCTCGCCGACGACAGCGCCGATCCGGCCTTCGTCGCCGCGGACCTGATCTCCCAGGCCGAGCACGACCCGATGGCCGCGAGCGTGCTGGTCACCTCTTCCGCCGCGCTCGTCGACGCGGTCGAGGCCGAGCTCGCGCGCCAGGTACCCGCGGCCCTGCACCACGAGCGGATCGCGCAGGCGCTGCGCGGCTCCCAGAGCGGCGCCGTGCTGGTCGCCGACCTCGAGCAGGGGCTCGCGACGGTCGACGCCTACGGGGCCGAGCACCTCGAGATCCAGACCGAGGGCGCCGCGGAGGTCGCCGCCCGGGTGACGAACGCGGGCGCCGTCTTCGTCGGCCCGCACAGCCCCGTCAGCCTCGGGGACTACGCGGCCGGCTCCAACCACGTCCTGCCCACCGGCGGCACCTCCCGCTTCACCGGCGGGCTCGGCGTCCAGACCTTCCTGCGCGGCATCCACGTGGTCCACTACGACCGCGACGCGCTCGCCGGTGCGCGCGAGGCCGCCACCACGCTCGCCCGCGCCGAGGGCCTGCCCGCCCACGGCACCGCCATCGACGTGCGCTTCGAGGGCTGAGAGCCGCGCCGACGGCGGCCGGCGCCGCGCCGCTCTGACAGCTTCGGCGCCGAGTGCTGCATCTCGACCGCTTCGCGACGCTCGTAGCGGTCGAGATGCAGCACTCGGTGCGTCCCGGGGCGGGAGGCCGGGGCGCTCGGGCCCGCCGTCGCAGTGCACGGCATCCCTGAATCCTTTGCCGAGTCTTGACCGCGGCCCGTGATGTAAGCGCATACAGTCGACGCATCACGGCACCTTCCGGCGCCGTCGAGCCCTCGAGGAGGAGGTGGAGCATGACAGGGAACGGCGAGGAGCTCCCGACCGCGACGGTCTACGAGGTCGCCGCCCGTGCGGGCGTCTCGATCGCGACGGTCAGCCGCACCTTCTCCGACAGCTCGAAGGTCGCCGCCCGCACCCGGGAGGCCGTCCTCGAGGCCGCGCAGGACCTGCAGTACGTCCCCGCCGCGGCCGCACGCGCCCTCGCCGGGCGGCGCACCCGCGCGCTCGGGGCGGTGCTGCCCCACATCGACGGCCACTACTACGCCCAGCTCCTGGTCGGATTCGAGGTCGCGGCCTCCGAGCTCGGCCTGTCCGTCGTGCTCGCCCTCGCCTCCCCGGACGGGGTGCGCTCGACCGCCGCGCTCGACCTGCTCGGCCGGGTCGACGGCGTCGCCTTCATGGCCCCCAGCGGGGCCGACGACGCCTTCGTCGCCCGCGTCGCCGGGGTCCGCCCCACCGTCACCGTGGCCCGCGGGCAGGTCGAGGGCGCCGAGGCGATCCACGCCGAGAACCGCGAGCCCGCTCGCGAGCTGACGGCGCACCTGCTCTCCCACGGCCGCCGACGCCTCGGCTTCGTCGGCCGTCCCGAGGAGGGCTCCGACATCGCCGGCCGCCACCGCGGCTGCCTCGAGGCGCTCCGTGCCGAGGGACTCGAGCTCGTGCGCCTGCACGAGGCGGACCCCGTGGAGGAGGCCGGCCGGGAGGTCGCCGAGCGGATCCTGCGCGGCCCTCTCGACGTCGACGCGCTCGTGTGCGGCAACGACGAGCTCGCCCTCGCCGTCGTCTCCCGCCTCGTCGAGGGCGGCGTGCGCGTGCCCGAGGACGTGGCCGTGACCGGCTGGGACGACACCGTCGCCGCCCGCTATCTCACGCCGGGCCTGACCACCGTCCACCAGGACGTTGCCGAGCTCGGCGCCCTCGCCGCCCGCCACCTCGCCGCCCGGATCGACGGCGAGGCCGCCCTCGAGCCCGTGACCGTCGAGTCCCGGGCCGTGCTGCGTGCCTCCTGCGGGTGCGCCCCCTCCCGCTGACCCGCCGCTCGCGGTCACCCCACGACACCGCACGACCCCTGACACCGCACGACCCACGACACCGCACCACCGACGAAGGAGTCACCATGTCCCTCACCGCCCGCCCCACCCGCCGCACCGTCGCCGGCCTCGGCGCCGCGGCCGCGCTCGGCCTGCTCGCCGCCTGCGGACGTCCCGACGAGACCTCCGGCGGCGAGGACGCCGCCCCCGCCGAGCCGATCGCGGAGGGCCCCGCCACCGGCTCCCTCACCGTCTGGGCCATGGGCGCCGAGGGCGAGAAGCTGCCCGAGCTCATCAAGGGCTTCCAGGAGCAGAACCCCGACGTCACCGTCGAGGTGACTCCCGTGCCCTGGGACAGCGCCCACGACAAGTTCACCTCCGCGATCGCCGCCGGCACCGCGCCAGACGTCGCCCAGGTGGGCTCGACCTGGATGGCCGAGTTCGTGGGCCTGGACGCGCTCGAGCCCACCCCCGAGGAGGTCGCCACCGACGACTACTTCGCCGGCGCCCTCGAGTCCGTGACCGTGGACGGGACCGTCTACGGCGTGCCGTGGTACGTCGAGACCCGCGTGGTCTTCTACCGCACGGACCTCGCCGAGAAGGCCGGGATCTCCGAGCCGCCCACGGACTGGGACGGGCTCGTCGCCCTCGCCCAGGCCTACCAGGAGCAGGCCGACGCCGACTGGGGCATCTCCCTGCAGCCTGGCGGCACCGGCTCCTGGCAGACCCTCATGCCGCTGATCTGGTCGGGCGGCGGGAACGTCGTGGACGAGGCCGGCACCGCCTTCACCTTCGAGTCCGCGCAGAACGAGGAGGCGCTGGCCTATTACCAGTCCTACTTCACCGACGGCCTGGCGAACCCCGCCCCGGCCGACGGCACCACCGAGCAGGACTTCGTCTCGGGGAAGGTCCCCATGTTCATCTCCGGCCCTTGGATGATGAGCGCGGTGGAGGCCGTGGGCGGGGAGGGGTTCGCCGACAAGTACGGCGTGTTCACCATGCCCGCGAAGGAGACCAGCTCCAGCTTCCTCGGCGGGGCGAACCTCGGCGTCTTCCAGGGCACGGAGAACCGCGACGCCGCCTGGAAGCTCGTCCAGCACCTCTCCACCCCCGAGGTGCAGGTCGAGTGGTTCGGCCTGTCCACCGACCTGCCCTCCCTCCAGCAGGGCTGGGAGGACGAGACGGTCGCCTCGAACGAGAAGTTCGAGGTGTTCCGCACCCAGCTCGACACCGCGCTCGCGCCGCCGGTGGTCGCGACCTGGGAGCAGGTCGCCGCCTCCTTCGATGCGCAGATCGAGGAGGTCTGCAAGAACGACCTCTCCCCGGCGGACGCCCTCGCGGCCACCCAGTCCGAGGCCCAGGGCATCGGGACCGGGGCCTGACATGAGCGCCCCCATCGCCACGCCGACGGGCGCCGACGGACGCACCGCGCGTCCGGAGCCCCGGCGGCGCTCCCGGCGCGGGGCCGCCGAGGCCCGCGCCGGGATCCTGCTGGCCCTTCCCTTCGTGCTCCTGTTCGCCGTCTTCACCGCCTGGCCGGTGCTGCAGTCGATGGTCATGTCCTTCACCGACATGCGGATCTCCGACATCCGCACGCCCTTCGCGGTGGACTTCGTGGGGCTGGAGAACTACCGCACCGCCTTCGCGGATCCGGTGTTCCGCCGCGCCGCGCTGAACACGGGCGTGTTCGTGCTGCTGGGCGTCCCGCTGACCATCACCGCCGGGCTCGGCGCGGCCCTCGCGCTGAACCAGGGGGTGGGCCGGCTCCGCTCGGTGTTCCGCATCGGCTTCTACTCGCCCGTGATCACCTCGATCGTCGCCGTCGCCGTGGTGTGGCGCTTCCTGCTGCAGCCCGGGACGGGCCTGGTCAACACCGTGCTCGGCTGGGTCGGGATCGACGGCCCCCACTGGCTCGGCGACCAGCGCACCGCGCTGCTCTCCCTCGTGGTCATGGCCGTGTGGCGCAACTTCGGCACCTCGATGATCATCTTCCTCGCCGGTCTGCAGGCCGTGGACCCGGGTCTGCACGAGGCCGCGGCGCTCGACGGCGCCGGGCGCTGGCGCCGCTTCGTGAGCATCACCCTGCCCTCGATCCGGCCGACCATGCTGTTCGTGCTGGTCACCACCTCGATCGGCTACCTGCAGTTCTTCGAGGAGCCGTTCGTGATGACGAACGGCGGGCCGCTGAACGCGACGGTCTCCGCCTCGATGTACACCTACAACCAGTTCGGCTTCGGGAACTACGGCGTCGCCGGGGCCATGGCCTACCTGACGTTCCTCGTCATCGGCCTGGTCACCCTCGTGCAGTTCCGCCTGATGAGGGAGAAGTGATGCTCGAGCGCCGCAGTCCCGTCCTCACGTACATCGTCCTGACCGTCTTCCTGCTCCTGGTCATCACCCCCTTCGTGTGGATGATCCTGGGCAGCCTGAAGACCCAGGGTGAGCTGCTCCGGGTGCCGCCGACCTGGCTGCCCGAGGCGCCGACCCTGGACAACTTCCGTCGCCTCTTCGACCGCCCCTTCGGGAGGTTCTTCACCAACTCCGCGGTCGTCGCGATCGCGGTGACGGCGGGGAACCTGCTGCTGAGCTCCATGTTCGGCTACGCGCTCGCGCACCTGCGCTTCCCCTTCAAGAAGCTGCTGTTCGTGCTCGTGCTCGGCTGCCTCATGATCCCCGGCCTGGTCACCTTCATCCCGCAGTACGTGCTGGTGGTGAACATGGGCCTCGCCGACACCCTGCCGGCCCTGATCCTGCCGTTCCTCGTCCAGCCCTTCAGCGTGTTCCTCATGCGCCAGTTCTTCCTGGGCCTGCCGCGCGAGCTGCTCGAGGCCGGACGGATCGACGGGGTGGGGGAGATCGCGATCTTCTTCCGGATCTACCTGCCGCTGGCGGGCCCGGCCTTCGCGACCCTCGGCATCCTCACCTTCCTCGGCTCCTGGAACAACTTCCTGTGGCCGCTGGTGGTCTCCTCGAGCGAGTCCACCTACACCCTCCCGGTCGCGCTCGCGCTGATCTCCACCGGGCAGAACGAGACCGACTACGGGCTGCTGCTCGCCGGCGCGACCCTCATCGTGCTGCCGATCCTCGTGGTCTTCCTGTTCTTCCAGCGCCACTTCATCCAGGGCATCGCCACCACCGGCATCAAGTGAGCCCCACCGCCGACGGCCCGCCGCGAGGCAGGGCCGTCGGCATCCCGACCGCCACCACGCCTCGAGGAGGCATCGTGACCCTTCGCCCCCGCGCGACCGGCATCGACCGGCGCACCCTGCTCACCGTCCCCCTGCTCGGCGCCGGCGCCCTCGCGGCGACCGCCACCCCCGGCCGTGCCGCCGCGGCGCCCGCCCGCGCCGCGGGCTCACGGCCCGTCGGACCCGTCGGCCCCTCCGCCCTGTCCGGCACCGACCGCTCCCTCCTGCGCAGGTGGGCCGCGGACACCTGGCGCAGCCTCGAGGCGATGACCGTCCGCGGGACGGGCCTCATCTCCGACAGCATCGACGCGTCCCTCGCCGGCCACTCCCGCCACACCTCGCCCACCAACATAGGCGGCTCCCTGTGGTCCGCGCTCATCGCGCGCGAGCTGCGCCTGATCACCCCGGGCGAGGCCCGCCGCCGCATCGCCGCGACGCTCACGAGCCTCGAGTCGATGGAGCACCACGAGCCCTCGGGCATGTACGTGAACTGGTACGACGAGGTCGACGGCACGATCCTGCGTTCCTGGCCCGGCACGGGCGACCTGGTGGTCCCCTTCATCTCGAGCGTCGACATGGGCTGGCTCGGCGCGGCGCTGCACGTCGTCGCCGAGGCGGATCCCGGCAGCCGGCGCCGCGCCCGGCGACTCGTCGAGCGGATGCGCTGGGACGTGTTCTTCGACCGCGAGGTCGACGCGCAGCCCGGGCAGACCGTCGGCGGCTTCTGGCTCGAGGACCCGCGGCGCGAGGACGCGGAACTCCTCCCGCTCATGAACGGCATCGAGGGGGCCGAGGTCTGGTACCACTCCGGCCATCACTACGACACCGCCGTCTCCGAGGCCAGGATGGTCACCTATCTCGGGATCCTCGCCGGCCAGATCCCGGCCGCCGCCTACTTCACCACCTACCGCACCTTCCCGCCCGAGTGGGACTGGTCCGAGATGCCGCCGGTGGGGGAGTGGACCGAGCACGAGGGCGTGGCCGTCTTCGAGGGCGCGCACACCTACCGCGGCATGCAGATCGTCCCCGGCTGGGGCGGCTCGATGTTCGAGGAGCTCATGCCGGACCTCTTCGTGCCCGAGGCGGTCTGGGGACCGGAGAGCTGGGGCCGCAACCACGCCCTGCACGTGCGCGCCCAGCGCGAGCACGGCCTGGACGAGGCCGGCTACGGCTACTGGGGCTTCTCCCCGAGCTCCGACCCGCACGGCGGCTACCGCGAGTACGGCGTGGACGCGCTGGGACTGAACCCCACCGGGTACTTCTCCGACGCCGCCGGCACCGACTGGCACATGGGCGAGCCCTACCCGCAGGGCCTGGACGGCGTGGTCACCCCGCACGCCGCCGCACTCGCCCTCCAGTACGAGCCGGACGCCGCGCTCGAGAACCTCGCCCGCATCGAGTCCGAGCTCGGCGCCTACGGGGCCGGCGGATTCCACGACGCGGTCGCCGTCGGCATCGGCGTGCGGGCCGAGCGGCACCTCTCCCTGGACCAGTCCATGATCATGGGGGCGCTGGGCAACGTGCTGCTCGACGGGCAGCTGCGCGACTGGTTCGCGACCGACGAGATCGAGGCGGCGCTGCGACCCGTGCTCGCCCAGGAGGAGTTCCGTGCCCACGGCTGACCGCTCCCTGCCCCGCCTCGCCGAGTCCGCCGACGGCATCAGGTACCGGGACCTGAACGGCAACGGCACGATGGACCCCTATGAGGACCCGCGCCTGAGCGCCGAGCAGCGCACCGAGGACCTCCTTCCCCGGCTCTCCCTCGAGGAGAAGGCGGGGCTGCTCTTCCACACCGTCATCGAGACCGGCCCGGAGGGAACGCTGCTGGAGACCCCGGGCGCGATCTCGAAGTCACCGACCACCACGGTCGTCGCCGAGAAGCTGATGACCCACTTCAACGTGCACGGCCTCGAGAGCGCCGAGGCCGCCGCCCGCTGGCACAACCGCCTCCAGGAGCTCGCCGAGACCACCCCGCACGGCATCCCCGTGACGATCTCGACCGATCCCCGCCACGGCGGCGCACAGAACGCCGGCACCGCCTGGGCCAGCTCGTTCTTCTCCCTGTGGCCCGAACCGCTCGGGCTCGGCGCGCTGCGCGATCCGGAGCTCGTGCGCACCTGGGCGGACACGGTGAGGCGCGAGTACACCGCCGTCGGGATCCGGGCCGGGCTCCACCCCGTCGCGGACCTCGCCACCGAGCCGCGCTGGGCCCGACAGCGCGAGTGCTTCTCCCAGGATCCGGAGCTCACGGCGGAGCTCGTCGGCGCTGCCCTCGAGGGTCTCGCCGGCGGGGAGGGGGAGCCGTCGGTGCAGTCCACCGTCAAGCACTTCCCCGGCGCCGGACCGCAGAAGGACGGGGAGGACGCCCACTTCCCCTACGGCCGCGACCAGGTCTACCCCGGCGGCCGCTTCGAGGACCACCTGCTGCCCTTCCGCGCCGCGATCGCCGCGGGCGCCGACGCGATCATGCCGTACTACGGCCGGCCCGTCGGCCTCGTCCGCGACGGCGAGGAGATCGAGGCGGTCGGCTTCGGCTTCAACAGGCAGGTCCTCACCGGCCTGCTGCGCGGGGAGCTCGGCTACGACGGCGTGATCGTCAGTGACTGGGAGCTCGTCAACGACAACCACGTCGGCGAGCAGGTGCTGCCCGCCCGCGCCTGGGGCGTCGAGGAGCTCACCCCGTTCGAGAGGATGGCGCGGATCCTCGAGGCGGGCGCCGACCAGTTCGGCGGCGAGGAGTGCACCGACCTGCTCCTGGACCTCGTGCGCGAGGGGGTGGTGAGCGAGGAGCGGATCACCGACTCCGCGCGGCGCCTGCTGCAGGTGAAGTTCCGCCTGGGCCTGTTCGACGACCCCTACGTGGACGAGTCCGCGGCGGCTGCGAACGTCGGCACCGAGGAGGACCGTCGCCGCGGCCACGAGGCGCAGGCGCGCAGCGTCGTGGTCCTCCACGACGACGGCGGACTGCTCCCGCTGCGGCCGACGGGGGAGGAGGGACGCCCTCGGCGGATCTACGCCGAGGGCCTGCCCGAGGAGGTCGTCGCCGCGCTCGGCGAGCAGGTGGCCCGCCCGGAGGACGCGGACCTCGCCCTGCTGCGGATCGGCGCGCCCTTCCAGCCGCGCGACGACCTCTTCCTCGAGTCCTGGTTCCACCAGGGCGACCTCGCCTTCCCGCCCGGGCTCGCGCACCGGCTCGCCCGGATCCGGGCGGCCTGCCCGCTCGTGCTCGACGTGGACCTCGACCGCGCCGCGGTGCTCACCGACATCGCCTCGCAGTGCGACGCGCTGACCGGCACCTTCGGGGTCTCCGGCGCGGCCTGGGCCGATGCGCTCACCGGCCGGATCCCCGCCCGCGGTCGGCTGCCGCTGGACCTGCCGCGCTCGATGGACGCGGTGCGCGGCGCCCCCGAGGACGTGCCGGGAGGGACCGCGGACCCGCTGTACCCCTGCGGGCACGGCCTCGACCTCGCCGAGGAGGTCGCAGGGGAACGCTGAGCGTCAGCGGGCGGAGGCGTCCTCGCCCGTCGTCGGCACGACCCGCTCGCCGCGGGTGAGCCACAGCGCGACCGCGCGCCAGCCGAGCATGCCCACGGCCGTCACGATCGCGGTGACGATGACGAAGGACACCTCGGTGCCCGCGCCGAACAGGGTGCGCACCGCCATCCCCGCCGCGAGGGTGATCGCCCACACGAAGAGGCCGTGCGGCCAGATCCGGAAGGGCGCGCGCCAGGCGCGGATCGCGAGATGCCCCAGCAGCGCGCCGGCCGCGAAGGGCCAGCCGACGAGAAAGATGTTCTCCGTGGTCAGAGGCGTGCCGTGCTGCACGAAGCCGATCGCGACGAAGAGGATGACGACCAGCAGGTCGCCGACGAGGGCACCCAGGGAGCGGAACATCCCGCCAGGGTACTGGCGCGGGCCGGGAGCATCCTGCGCCGCGGACGAGGGACCCGTCACCCGGGCCGTGCCGCACGGCGGACCGTCGGCGCCGAGGGTGGCGGCGCGAACTACCATGAGCGGCATGTCCCCCTCGTCCGCTCCGACGCGCGAGCCCTCGGTCCTGCCCGTCCCCCGCGACGGCATCGCCGGGGCCGCCCCCTACGGCGCGCCCCAGCTGCCGGTCGCCCATGCGCTGAACGTCAACGAGAACCCCTACGGCCCCTCCGCCGAGCTCGCCGCCGCGATCGGCGCCGCCGCCGCGGAGGCGGCCGCGGGCCTGAACCGCTATCCCGACCGGGAGGCGCTGGACCTGCGCCGCGAGCTGGGGGAGTACCTCGCCGCCGAGTCCGACGTGCCCGCCCCGCCGGCCGAGGCGGTCTGGGCCGCGAACGGGTCGAACGAGGTCATGCACCAGCTGCTGCTCGCCTACGGTGGTCCCGGCCGCACGGCGCTCGGCTTCACGCCGCACTACTCGATGTACCCCGAGTACGCGCGCGACACCTACACCGACTGGGTCACCGCCGAGCGCGGCCCGGCCCCCGACTTCGCGCTCACCGCCGAGGCGGTCACCGCCGCGATCGCCGAGCACCGCCCCTCCGTCGTGGTCCTCACCTCGCCGAACAACCCCACCGGCACCGCGCTCGATCTCGACGTCGCGCGCGCCGCGGCCCGCGCCCTCGAGCCGCTCCGCGGCCTGCTCGTGGTCGACGAGGCCTACGGCGAGTTCCGCCGCGACGGGGTGCCCAGCGCCCTCGCGCTCCTGCCCGAGCACCCGAACCTCGTCGTCGCCCGCACCATGTCCAAGGCCTTCGCGCTCGCCGGCGCCCGGCTCGGCTATCTCGTGGCCGACCCCGCGATCGTCGACACCGTGCGCGTGGTGCGCCTGCCCTACCACCTCTCCGCCGTGACCCAGGCGGTGGCCCGCACGGCCCTCGCCCACCGCGAGGAGCTGCTGGGGAAGGTCGCGCTGCTGCGCACCGAGCGCGATGCGCTCGCCGCCCACCTCGCCTCCCGCGGCCACGAGGTCTCCCCGTCCGACGCCAACTTCGTCCTCTTCCGCGCGTTCAGGGACCGCGACGACGTGTTCCAGGGCCTCCTGGACCGCGACGTGCTGATCCGCGCGGTCGGCCCGGCCGGCTGGCTGCGCGTCAGCGTCGGCACCCCCGAGGACAACTACGCTTTCCGCACCGCCCTCGAGGAGGCCGACCCCCGATGACCGAGACCGCCCGCCCGTCGCGCACCGCGACGATCTCCCGCACCACCCGCGAGTCCTCCGTCGAGGTCAGCCTCGACCTCGACGGCACCGGCCAGGTGGACATCTCCACTTCCGTGCCCTTCTTCGACCACATGCTCACGGCGCTGGGCACCCACGCCCGCTTCGACCTGAAGGTCTCGGCGACCGGCGACACCCACATCGACGCCCACCACACCGTCGAGGACACCGCGATCGTGCTCGGCCAGGCTCTGCGCGAGGCGCTCGGCGACAAGCACAGCATCACCCGCTTCGGCGACGCGCTGGTCCCGCTGGACGAGGCCCTCGCCCAGGCCGTCGTGGACCTCTCCGGCCGGCCCTACTGCGTCCACACGGGGGAGAGCGAGGGCCAGGCCCTGCACCTCATCGGCGGGCACTTCACCGGTTCGCTGACCCGTCACGTCTTCGAGTCCCTCGCCCACCACGCCGCGATCTGCCTGCACATCCGCGTGCTCGCGGGGCGCGATCCTCACCACGTCGTCGAGGCCCAGTTCAAGGCCCTCGCCCGGGCGCTGCGCGCGGCCTGCGCCCCGGACGAGCGGGTCCTCGGCGTCCCGTCCACCAAGGGAGCACTGTGAGCACCGACGACACCACGGGCCGCGGCCCGGAGCCCGAGGACATCGACGCCGAGTTCGCCCGCCTCACCGAGGGGCTCTCGCTGGACGACGCCCCGCTGACCGTCGAGGACGTCCTCTCCGACACCTCCGACGCGCCCGAGGACGAGCAGATCCCGACGATCGCCGTGGTCGCGACCTCGGTCGCCACCGCGAAGGCGCTCGCCGGCGTGATCCGACTCGGGCGCGAGGCCCGCACCGACGGGATCGACATCCCCGGCGGCACCGCCGCCTTCGACACGGGCACCGGCGCCGTCGCGGTCGGCGCCCTGTCCGAGACCGCGGCGCACGACCTCGCCGCGATCACGTCCACTGCCCTGCAGCGCAACGGGATCGTGCTCTTCTGGCGCCGCGGCGACCGGATGACCGCGACCCGGTACAAGAACGGCGAGCGCGGCGAGGACATCTCGCCCGCGATCGTGCTCGGCGCCGTCGACGACCTCGTCGAGGAGCTGCTGCTCGGCGCGACCTCGCTCGAGGACCTCGGCGAGGGTCTCGACCCGGCCGCCCTCACCCGCGCCGAGGCGCTGGAGTGGATCGCCTCCGGCGGGAAGAAGCGGCCGTGACGGCGCAGAGCCCCGCCGCCCCGCCGCGCGTGGTGGTCCTCGACCACGGCTCGGGCAATGTGCGCTCCGTCGTCCGCGCTCTCGAGGCGGCGGGCGCCGCGGCCGAGCTCACCGCCGACCGCGACCGCGCCCTCGCGGCCGACGGTCTCGTCGTCCCGGGCGTCGGCGCCTACTCCGCCACGCTCGCCCAGATCCTGGCCGTCGGCGGGGACCGGATCATCGAGCGTCGGCTCGCCGGCTCCCTGCCCGTCCTCGGGATCTGCGTGGGCCTGCAGGCGATGTTCGAGGCCGGCACCGAGCACGGCGAGCACACCCGCGGGCTCGGCCAGTGGCCGGGCGAGGTGACCCGGCTCGAGGCGGAGGTCGTGCCCCATATGGGCTGGAACACCGTCGAGGCCGCGCCCGGAAGCGCCCTCTTCGCCGGCATCGAGCAGGAGCGCTTCTACTTCGTCCACTCCTATGCCGCACGCAGCTGGGACATGGAGCAGGTCGGCCCGCTCCAGGCGCCGCGCGTGACCTGGTCCGTGCACGAGCAGGACCGCTTCGTCGCCGCGGTCGAGAACGGGGCGCTCAGCGCCACCCAGTTCCATCCGGAGAAGTCCGGTGCGGCCGGAGCCCGCCTGCTCGCGAACTGGCTGGGCACCCTGCCCCGACGCGAGGCGGGGAGCAGGGCATGATCCTCGCCTTCGCGATGCTCTTCGCCGGGGGCATGATCCTCGGCGGCGCCTGGTCGTTCTTCCGCACGAAGAAGCCGTGGTGGGCGGTCCTCGGACTGCTCGTCCTGGGCCTGGTGTGCCTGGGCATCTCGTTCTGGCGCATCAGCACCGGCTGAACCCCGGACCGCCCGTCGGCCCCGACAGGCCTCGTGCGGGCTCCGGCCGGCCCCGCACCGTCCTCGCCGCCCACCGACCCTCGTCCTCCCGCATGCCCGACCGGGCATCGCCCCCACCGTCCCAGGAGACCCCCTCATGACCGCTCCCGTGCTCGAGCTGCTCCCCGCCGTCGACGTGCAGTCCGGCCAGGCCGTCCGCCTCGTCCAGGGCGAGGCCGGCACCGAGACCGGCTACGGCGCCCCGCTGGACGCCGCGCTCGCCTTCCAGGAGGGCGGCGCGAGCTGGCTGCACCTGGTCGACCTCGACGCCGCCTTCGGCCGCGGCTCCAACTCGTCCCTGCTCGCCGAGGTGGTCGCCGCCGTCGACATGAACGTCGAGCTCTCCGGCGGGATCCGCGACGACGAGTCGCTGACCGCCGCGCTCGCGACCGGCTGCCGCCGCGTGAACCTCGGCACGGCCGCGCTCGAGCACCCCGAGTGGACGGCCGACGTCATCGCCGAGCACGGCGACCGCATCGCCGTCGGCCTCGACGTGCGCGGCACGACCCTCGCCGCCCGCGGCTGGACCCGTGAGGGCGGGGACCTGTGGGAGACGCTCGAGCGGCTCGACGCTGCCGGCTGCCAGCGCTACGTCGTCACCGACGTCACCAAGGACGGCACGCTGCGCGGTCCGAACGTGGAGCTGCTCGCGCAGGTGTGCGAGCGCACCGACGCGAAGGTCGTCGCCTCCGGCGGCATCTCCTCCCTCGACGACCTCCGCGCGCTGCGCGAGCTCGTCCCCGCCGGGGTCGAAGGAGCGATCGTCGGCAAGGCCCTGTACGCGCAGGCCTTCACGATGGGCGAGGCGCTCGACGTCGCGGGACGCCCATGACCTCCCCGCAGGACGAGGACGACCGCTCCGGGGCCGACGGGCCCCGCGGGGAGCAGGCCCGTCGTGCGCTGCCCGCCCACTTCCGCGAGAAGTCCCCGCTGACCGACACGGCCGGGGTCTCCTGGGAGGGACGCGACTACACGGTCAGCCCCTTCCCGGGCGACGACGGCTCGACCCCCGCCCCGCTCGCCGAGGCGCTGCGCGCGTACCGCGCAGGGGAGGACCCGCACCGCCGGGCGCTGGCCGCGGCGCTCGCGGACTCGCGCGTGCTCGTGCCGATCATGGCGGTCGCGACCGAGACCGGCACCACCGCCCACGGCCTGACCGGCGACAACGGCGCCGACATGGCGATGGTCTCGATCACCGCGCCCGACGGGACGACCGTGCTGCCGCTGTTCACCTCGGTGCGCGAGCTCGGCGCCTGGCACTCCGACGCCCGTCCGGTGCCGGTCATCGGCCCGCAGGCGGCGCAGGCCGCGGTCCAGGAGGGATGCACGGCGCTGCTGCTGGACGCGGCGACGCCCGCGGAGCAGGGCGGTCCGGTCCTGCTGCCCCGCTCGGTGCTGTGGGCGCTCGCCCAGGGACGGGAGTGGATCCCGCCGCACGAGGACGCGGAGCTCGCCGCGGAGCTCGAACGGGTCGGCATCGCCGCCTCGCCCGCGGTGCTGGGGATCGCCGCCCGCGCCGGGGAGCGCGCCGAGGTGGACCTCCATCTGCGACTGCGCCCGGGCCTCACCGCGGAGCAGGTCAGTGCCGTGGTCCAGGCGGTGACCCAGGCGCTCGGCGCCTCGCGGCTCGTCGCCGAGCGGATCAGCTCGATGAAGCTCGTTCTCGGCTCCTGAGCGGCGCCCCCGTCGGGCAGCGGCGAGAGCACGGTCCGGCAGGCTCCCGCCCGCCGGAGAGGTCTCTCAGGAGACCCGGCCGGTGTACTTCTCGCCCGGGGCCTTGCCCGGATCGTCGGGGAAGGGCAGCGCCTCCGCGAAGGCGAGCTGGAGGGAGCGCAGGCCGTCGCGCAGCGAGCGCGCGTGCTCGTTCCCGATCTCCGGGGCGGCCGCGGTGACCAGGCCGGCCAGCGAGGTGATCAGCTTCCGCGCCTCGGCGAGGTCCCGGTACTGCCCGGTCTCCTCGTCCTCGGCGAGGCCCACCTTCACCGCCGCGGCGCTCATGAGGTGCACGCAGGCGGAGGTGATGATCTCGACCGCGGCGACGTCCGCGATGTCGCGCAGCTCGTCAGCGCCGTCGGCGTGAGCGGCGTGGTCGTGGCCCGCGTGATCGTGACCCGTGTGGTCGTGGCCGGCGTGGTCGTGGGTGTTCTCGGTCATCGAGGGGTCCTTCGTTCTCTGGTCGGTGGTCGGGAGATCGTCGCGTCCGGGCACGGCCGGGCGGGGCGAGGAAGGCAGAACGGCGCAGCGCCGGTCAGGAGGGTTGCTCAGGAGTCGAGCGGGAGCGTGCCCGAGCCGATATTGCCGAAGTCGATCTGCAGGGCTGCCGGCTCGGAGCCGATCGGCACGTCGTAGACGAGGTGGAAGCGCACGGTGTCGCCATCGGCGGCCTGGCCGAAGGACTCGCTGTCGGCGATGTGCACGCGGGTCGCGTCCCGCGAGGCGGCGTGGGTCTCGCCGTCGGCGGTCTCGAGCACGACCGAGTCGCCGACCGACACGGGCACGCCGCTCTCGTTCGCGACCTCGATCGTGACGATGACGAACTCGCCCTCGGGCGTGACGGCGCTCTCAGGGTCGCCGACGGAGGAGACGCCCGGCTCCGTGCTCTCCTCCGTGACGGTGGCGCCGCCGATCTCGATCGTCCCGCTCGAGCCGCCCTCCTGCCCGGCCTCCTGCGTGGGGGAGGGGCCGGCGGTGCCGCCGGGATCCGAGCTCAGGGCGCGGAAGGCGAGGATGCCGCCGCCGATGACGACGGCGAGCACCAGCGCGGCGACCAGGACGATCGCGGCCACGAGCAGGCCGCGGCGCGGTCCCTTCGACCCGGCGTCCTGCTGCGCCTTGGCGGGCCGACGGTTCGGGCGGGCTGGACGCGGCGGCGGGGTCGGGAAGCCCTCGGGGACGCGGCGGAGCATCGCGCGCGGTGCGGTCACGCCCTGCACCCCGGTGACGGAGCGCGCCTCGGTGGGGGAGAGGTCCGCCTCGGCGCCGTCGGTCTCCTTCGAGGTGCCGGGGAGTGCCGGAGTGCCGGGGAGGGAGGGTGTGCCGGGGAGGGCGGGCGTGCCGCCCGGCGCCGCGGCACCGGGGGCGTCGGACGTGCCGGGGCCGTCCGCGGCGTCGTATCCGTAGTGATGCGCCTCGGCGGGGCCGGACTGCGGCTCCGGGGCGTCCTCGCCGCTCGCTTCGCGGTCGGTGTGCACCTGTACTCCTCGCTGCTCGCGGCCTGACGGCGCGACGCACATCACCTGGACGTGCGTCATCCTCCTGCTAGGATAGACGACTGGAACAGGTCGAAACCCTCGTCATACGTTCCTCAAGTGGAGTCCCTTCCCACCTCGCGACAGCAGTCGCCGGGTCAGTATCGCAGTCGGGCGTCACCGTCCGGCGGGCAGGCCGTCGTGCTCGCTCGTCGCCGAGGCGCACGCACCTTGGGGCCTCCGCATGATTGCGGGGGCCTTCGTCGTCTTCCGACTCGAAACAAGGTGAGGAGCCAACATCAGCGAACAGCGCATCAACGGTCAGATCAGGGTCCCCAAGGTCCTCCTGGTCGGTCCCAACGGCGAGCAGGTCGGTGAGGTCCGTGTCGAGGACGCCCTGCGTCTCGCCCAGGAAGCCGATCTCGATCTGGTCGAGGTCGCACCGGGTGCGAACCCGCCGGTCGCGCGGCTCATGGATTACGGCAAGTACAAGTACGAAGCCAACCTGAAGGCCCGTGAGGCGCGGAAGAACCAGGCCAACACGGTCCAGAAGGAGATCCGCATGGGCCTGAAGATCGACACCCACGACTACGACACCAAGCGTCGCAACGTCGAGAAGTTCCTCGACGGCGGCGACAAGGTCAAGGTCATCATCCGCTTCCGCGGTCGTGAGCAGTCCCGCCCCGAGCGCGGCGTGAAGCTCCTGCAGCGCATGGCGGAGGATGTCGCGGACTACGGCTTCGTCGAGTCCCACCCGCGGCAGGACGGCCGCAGCATGGTGATGGTCTTCGGGCCTCACAAGAAGAAGGCCCAGGCCATGGCCGAGGCCCGCAAGCGCAAGACCGACGCCGAGAAGGCAGCGGCCCGGGGCAAGGACGAGCAGTCCGCCCCCGAGGCCGGAGCCGGCGCCGAGTCCTGAGAACGTCACAAGGAGAAACAGGCCAATGCCGAAGAACAAGACCCACTCGGGCACCAAGAAGCGCGTCCGCGTCACCGGCTCGGGCAAGCTCATGCGCGAGAAGGCGAACGCCCGCCACCTGCTGGAGCACAAGTCCTCCACCCGCAAGCGCCGTCTGGGCTCCGACACCGATGTGTCGAAGGCCGATACCAAGCGCATGAAGAAGCTGCTGGGCCGCTGATCGCCCACGCGGGAGCACTGCTCCCGCGCCCCTGAACTTACGATCGAAGGAGTATCACGTGGCACGCGTGAAGCGGGCGGTCAACGCCCAGAAGAAGCGTCGGGAGATCCTCGAGCAGGCCAGCGGCTACCGCGGTCAGCGCTCGCGCCTGTACCGCAAGGCGAAGGAGCAGGTCCTGCACTCGCAGACCTACAACTTCCGCGACCGCAAGAAGCGCAAGGGCGACTTCCGTCAGCTCTGGATCCAGCGCATCAACGCTGCGTCCCGCGCCAACGGCCTGACCTACAACCGCTTCATCCAGGGCCTCGGCCTCGCGGGTGTCGAGGTCGACCGTCGCATGCTCGCCGAGCTCGCCGTCAACGACGCCCCGGCTTTCGCCGCCCTGGTCGAGGTCGCCAAGAACGCCCTCCCCAAGGACGTCAACGCCCCCGCGGCCTGACATCGCGGCACGTCTGGCGATGACAGAGCGCCCGGTCCAGTCCCCGATCACCTCCCCCCGCTCCGAGCGGGTGAGGAAGGTGGCGGCGCTGACCGGGCGCTCTGCGCGTCGCAAGCAGGGCCGCTTCCGCGTCGAGGGGCCCCAGGCCGTGCGCTCCCTGCTCGCCCACCGGCCCGAGCTCGCGCTCGAGGTGCACCTCACCGAGCGCACCGCCGACGCCCACCCCGAGCTCGAGCACCTCGCCCGCGAGGCGGGGATCCCGGCGCGCACCGTCGACGAGCAGATCCTGCGCGCCATGGTGCGCGAGGGCGGACCGGCCGACGGGAACGCCGACGGCGAGACCGGCGCCGCGGGTGCGCTCGTCTCCCCGCAGGGCGTCGTCGCCGTCGGCACGCTGCCTGCCGAGGACCCGGACGCCGCGACGGCCGCGCTGCAGGCGCTGCCCGCCGACGGCCCGCTGACCGTGGTCGTCCTCCACGAGGTGCGCGACCCCGGCAACGTCGGCACCCTGATCCGCACCGCCGACGCCGCGGGCGCCGACCTCGTGCTGCTGACCCGCACGAGCGCCGACCCGTTCTCCCCGAAGGCCGTCCGCGCGAGCGTCGGCAGCCTCTTCCACCTCCCCGTCCTCACCGGCGCCGAGAGCGGCCCGCTGCTCGAGGCCCTCGCCGCCCGGGGGATCACCGCCGCCGCGACCAGCGGCCACGCCGACTCCGAGCTGTTCGCCGTCGAGCTGCCCGAGCGCCTGGCCTGGATCCTCGGCAACGAGGCGCGAGGACTGGACGCGCAGACCCTCGCGGCCGCACCGCTGACCGTGCGGATCCCGCTGGCCGGGCACGCGGAGTCGCTGAACGTGCACACCGCCGCGACCGTGTGCCTGTTCGAGACCCTCCGTCGCCGACGGGCCGGAGCATGACCGCGCCCACCCGTCTCGAGGACCCCGCGACCGGACCTCGCCGCCCCGCCCGCGCTCTCGGCGCCATGGCCGTGCCTCTCCTGCTCCTGCTCGCGATGCTCGCAGCCGGACTCGGGATGCTCGCCACCGGGGCGCTCGCCCCGGCGACCCTCGTGCCCGCGTCGCCGCTGGTCACCTGGGGACTCCCCGTCGTGAGGGCGCTGCACCACCTCGGCCTGCTGCTCGCCGTCGGCGCGGGCGCCACCGCCGTGCTCCTGCTGCCCGGCCCCTCGCGCCGCGAGGTCACGGTGCTGGACCCGCTGCGCCGCCACGCCGTGCGCCTCGCCGCGGCCGGGGCGCTGCTGTGGAGCCTCGCCGCCTTCGCGCAGATCCCGCTCGGCGGACTCGAGGCGACCGGCGCCGGCACCGACCTGAACGTCTGGGACGTGGCGATGGGCGGCGCGCTCGGCCGGCTGCAGCTGCTGGTGGCCGTGCTCGCCGCGCTCGCGACCCTCGCCTACGCCTTGGCCCACTCCACGGTCCTGGCCTGCTGGGGACTGGCCTTCGCGGGTCTCGGCACGCTGTCGCTGGGCCTGGTGGGCCATGCCGGGGCGAGCCTGGATCACATCAACGCCGTCAACGCCATGGCGCTGCACCTCGTCGCGGTCACCGTATGGGCGGGCGGCCTGCTCGCCATCGCCCTGCTCGCGCCGAGGATGGGCGACGCGGTGCTCGGCACCGTCGTGCGCCGTTACTCGCCCTGGGCGCTGGCCGCCGTGATCGCGCTCGCGCTCAGCGGCCTGATCAGCGCGTGGATCCGACTGTCGGGCTGGGGCGACCTGGTCGCCACCGGCTATGGCCGCGTGGTGCTCGCCAAGACGATCGGGCTGCTCGTCCTCGCGCTGCTCGGCGCGCAGCAGCGCCGACGCCTGGGGGAGAGGCTCCGCTTCCGCCACCTCGCCCTCACCGAGGGCGTGCTCATGGCCGCGGTGATCGGCGCGTCGATCGCGCTGGGCCGCTCCGCGCCGCCCGTGCCCCAGTCCGTCCCCGAGGTGGGCGAGCTGCGGGTCATGGCGCTCGTCGGCTTCCTCCCGCCGGCCCGGGAGTTCTCGCCCACGACGATGTTCACCGTGATCCAGCCCGACTGGATCGCCCTCGCCCTCGCCGCGACCATGGCCGGGCTCTACCTCACCGGGGCGGTGCGGCTGGCCCGACGGGGCGATGCCTGGCCGTGGCATCGCACGCTCGCCTTCGTCGCCGGCTGCGTCGCCTTCGCCTGGGTGCTCTCCGGCGGTGCGGCGGCCTGGGGGAAGTTCCGCTTCGACGCGCACATGGTCCAGCACATGGCGATGATGATGATCGTGCCGCCGCTGTGGGTCCTGGGTGCGCCGGTGACGATGCTGTCGCGGGCGACCGCCCCGCGCACCGACGGCTCCCGCGGGGTGCGCGAATGGGTGCTGGCCGCCCTGCACTCCGGCTACTCGCGGGTGATCTCCTCGCCGCCGATGGCGGGCCTGATCTTCGCCGGCTCGCTGGTCATCTTCTATTTCACGCCGCTGTTCGAGATGGCCATGTACGACCATCTCGGGCACGTGCTGATGACGGTGCACTTCCTCGCCTCGGGCTACCTCTTCGCCTGGGTGCTGATCGGCATCGACCCCTCGCCGAAGTCGATCAACCCGGTGCTGAAGCTGCTCACCCTGCTCGTCACCCTCGCGTTCCATGCCTTCTTCGGCGTGGCGCTGTACTCGGCGACCTGGCTGGTCGCGGAGAGGTGGTACACGGAGCTCGGGATGTACGACCCCGACCGCCTGATGCTCATCCAGGAGCGCGGCGCCTCGATCATGTGGGCGATCTCCGAGGTGCCCACGGTCGGGTACGCGATCATCGTGGCGGTGCTGTGGATGAAGTCCGAGGACCGCCGCGCACGGCAGTTCGACCGCAAGGCGGACCGGGACGGCGGGGCGGAACTGGAGGCCTACAACGACTACCTGGCGAGCCTGCGGGGCGAGGAGAACCGGTCCGCGCCGGAGGAGGTCGACGATGCGGCAGGTGCCGCGATGCCGGAGGACTCTCCGCGACCCTCTGACGGACAGCGGGACTGAACGCTCTGGCAGGATGGTCGGGGATGCACAGGGGAGTGCGGACCCGCGCACTCCCCGTCCGCTCCGGATGACCCGCCTCCGCCGTCTCTGCTGAACGGAGAGCTTCGTGCCCTCGACCTCCCCCTCCGTCCGTGAACATTTCGAGACCCCCGAGATCGTCGCCGCCACGGAGAGCAGCGCCGCGGCAGGGCTGTGGGACGTCGAGTCGAGAGCCCTGGGAGTGCCTGCGCAGTTCGGCGGCGACGGCGCCTCTGAGGGCGATGTCGGCGAGGCGGGCGACCCTCGGGAGTCGGCAGCTCGGGGAGCGGTGCTGGTCGACCTCGGCTGCGGAGCCGGCCGGTCGAGCATCGCCCTGGCCACGGGCTTCGAGGAGGTCGTCCTGATGGACCTCTCGCCTCGTATGCTCACCGCCGCGACCGCAGCGGTGGCCGCGGTGCGCGGTGGATCCGAGAACGTCTCCGTGCATCACCTCGATCTGCACGCCTCCCTTGCCGCGCGACCTGTTCCCACAGAGCCGCTCGAGGCCTGGGAGCGCGATCTGAGCCGTGCGGACCTCGTCGTCGCGGCGAACGTCATGTGCTATATCCAGTGCCGCGATGCCAGGGTGCGGATGCTCCGCGCAGTCCTGGAGCGCCTCGCACCCGACGCCCGCCTGCTGGTGACCAATCACGTGGTGCCGCCTGAAGGTGTCCAGGAGCTGCGGGACATGGCGCGGAGCGTCGGCCAGGACCCTGCGGCGCTGGGGGATGACGCTCTGCTGGATACGACGTCGCAGGACGGCTCGTTCGTCCACTGGTTCACACCCGACTCCCTCGCCGCCGAGCTGCGCACCGCCGCCGACGGGCCGGTGGATCTGAAGGTCTCGGACGACGGGCTGCGGGCTGCCGCGATGCTGCGCAGTGCCGCGACCACGGGCATCGGCCGGACGGGCTGAGCTCCCTGGCAGCGCGTCGACGCGGCCCTCGTCCGTGCGTCGCGTCGCCGGGCACCGGTCACCGCGGAGCATGACATAGGTTCGGGGTACATGGAACGGGACCCGAGCGGGACGAGGAGTCGACCGATGGCCTGGAGCACGAGGGAGCTCGCCGAGCTCGCGGGGACATCGCTTCGAGCGGTGCGGCACTACCACGATCAGGGTCTGCTGCCCGAGCCGCCCCGCTCGACGAACGGATACAAGCACTATGGGGTGCGGCATCTGATCCAGCTGATGCACATCAGGCGGCTGGTCGACCTGGGCGTGCCGCTGGCAGATATCCCCGCCCTGGATCCCTCGACCGACAGCTATCGGGAGGTCCTGGAGGCACTGGCCTCCGAGACCACCGCCGAGATCGACCGGCTGGTCGTGGTCAGGAACGAGATCGCCCAGCTGCTCGAGGAGCGCGAGGCGTGGGAGATGTCCAGCGGGACGACGGGAAGCATCGACGGCGACTTCCTCACGGTCCTCTCCCAGGTTCTCGACGAGGACTCGCTCCGGGCGTGGCGGCGCGTGGGTGAGTCCATCCCCGATGCGCAGGTCCTGGCCGACTTCGAGAACCTGCCCGAGGAGGCGTCGGCCGAGGTGTGCGAGGACGTCGCGGTACGGATGGCGGAGGCGGTCCGCGGCGGCCTCGCCGCCGCCCCCGAGCTGCAGGATCTCGGGTTCGGCGAGGGCACCTCGCGCGCCCTGGGTACGCGGAGCATCGGCGAGGCCCTCGCCGAGCTGTACTCACCCGCTCAGCTGCGAGTGCTGGTCAGATGCCACGAGCTGCTGTCCGCCGAGTGAGCGACGCTCATGCGGTCGGGGCGGCGGCGGGCGCCTTCGCCACGTGTCGCTCGAGGAAGCGATCTGCCGCGAGGTACAGCTCCCGCACGTTCTCCGGATTGAGGATGAAGTGCCCCTCGTCGTCGAAGACCAGGTACTCCACCTCGTTGCCCTGCTCCCGCAGGCCGTCGACGATCCGATCGGAGTTCTCCCGTCTCACCCGCACGTCGTTGGCGCCCTGCACGACCATCAGCGGAGAGCGGATGTCCCCGATCCGGGTGATCGGGGAGCGGGCTCTCATATCGGCGGCCTGCTCCGGATCCGAGGGGTCGCCCACGTACCGGTACCAGTTGTTCACGAGCCCGGACCTCGCGTACTCCGGCAGGGACTCCAGGTAGTCGACGAGGTTGGAGACCCCCACGTACTCCACCGCCGCCGCGAAGCGCTCCGGCGTGAACGCGACGCACACGAGCGCGGCGTAGCCGCCGTAGGAGCCGCCGAACACACCGATCCGCTCGGGGTCCGCGATGCCCTGGGCGATCGCCCAGTCGACGGCATCGAGGAGGTCCTCGTGCATGCGCCCGGCGAACTCGCCCACGCCCGCTTCCATGTGCGTGCGTCCGAAGCCGGCGGAGCCGCGGAACTGCGGCTGCAGCACGGCGTAGCCTCGGCCGGCCCAGAGCTGGACGATGGAGTCGTACCCCCACCAGTCCCGCGTCCAGGGCCCTCCGTGCGGCATCAGGACCAGCGGCCGGTCCCGCGGCTCTTCCTGCACGGGGAGCGTGAGATAGGCGGGCAGTCGCAGGCCGTCGCGGGCCGTGATCTCGATGCTCTCGACGGGGGCAAGCCGATCGACGTCCAGATGCTCCATGCTTCGGGCCAGGAGCCGGCTGCGACCGGTCCGGTGGTCGTAGAGCCAGGTCTGAGGATCGCGGTCGTGCACGAACGACACCACCCACCGCCGCTGGTCGACATCGCTGGTGATCCCGCCGATGTCCCCGTCGCACAGCCTCCCCACCGCTTCGAGGACCTCCGCGAAGTGCGGATCGAGGGCGACGGTGTCCATCCGCATCCCCTGATATCGCACCCCGAGCAGCTCGCCGCTGCGACGGTGGCGGATCAGCGGGGAGGGCAGGTTCGTGAAGACCAGGGACCGCGTGTCCAGGTCGGCCCGGGGATGGTGATGGATCATCGCTTCCTCCCCGGTGGCCAGGTCGAGGCGGGCCGGATGCAGGTGGTCGGTGCCGCGATAGGAGCCGAACCAGATGCTCGACCCGTCGGGGGCGGCCTCGAAGGGGTGCACGTCCATCGGATAGGCGTCCCCGTCGAAGGCGGCGAGGAGTTCGTCGTCCCGCCAGAGCTCCCAGGTGCCGTCCGCTCGCATGGTCCTTCGCAGGAGCGAGTCGCCGACGAGCATCCAGGTGCTCCCCGCCCCGGGGCTCGGGGCGAGCCGGGTCAGAGCGCCGGTGGAGATCTCGAGGTCGTAGAGATCGAACGCGGCGGGGTCCTCGGCGTTCAGCTGCACGGTGGCGTGGCCGGGCCGTCCCCGTCGGAGCTCGAGACTCTGCGCCGTGGCGCCGGGGAACGGGGTGAGGTCCACCGCTGGGGCGCCCGGATCGTCGAGGTCGATGCGGTGGACGTGCCAGTTCTCGTCGCCCCCGCTGTCCTGCTGGTAGAGGAGGTGGCGGGAGTCGTCGGCCCAGAGGTACCGGACGATGGAGCGGGAGTCGTCAGCGGTGACGCAGCGGGGTGCCGTGTCGTCGTCGATCTCCTCGACCCAGATGTTGAGCCGTTCATGCCACATGGACAGGTATGCCAGTCGGGTGCCGTCCGGGGAGATCGTGATCCCCGAGCGCTCCGGCGGTCGCAGGAGGTCGTCGATGGTGGGGGTCGAGGTGGTGGACATCAGAGGGTCCTCTCGTCGATCGGGCCGGCGGTGACGGCGTCGTCCGTCCGGGGGCCGGCGGTGGTCTCCTCGTGGGGCGACTCGGCGCCGCGGAGCCGTGTCGTGCTGCGGCGGAACGCCCAGACCACGAGGAGGGCGAGCGCGATGGTCAGCGGAGCTCCCATGAGGGTGTCCGCGATGCCCAGAGCAGTGATGCTCTCCGCGACGTACAGCCACTGCTGCACGACGAACTTCGCGAGGTGGGCGACGGCGATGGCCGCAGTGGCGATGACGTGCGCACGGTAGGTGGGTCGGTCCTCCCGCCATGCGTGCTCACCGCCGTGCACGGCGTTCCAGATCATGCCGGTGAGGGGGCGCCTCGCCACGACGGAGATCGCGGTGGGGAGGAAGATCGCCAGGGCGGCCCAGATGCCGATGACGAAGAAGTCCCGGACCGAACCGGTCCAGATCACGATCGCGGCGGCCAGGGCCACGCCGAGCAGGCTGCCGATCGCCGAGGGCACCTTCTCGCCGCGGGCCAGGCGGATCACGAACAGCACGGCTCCCGCGCCGAGCGCGACGGCGAGCGTGGGCATCAGCGGGAGAAACATGTGCGCCACCACCAGGGCGATGACGGGGACGGTCGAGAGGACGAGCCCGGAGGCTCCGCCCATCTGCTCGATGATCTGCTCGGTGGCGGTGCCTTCTGCGGTGGAGCTCTCTGCCTTGTCGGTGTCGGTATCCATCGTGCGCCTCCATCGGGGAGTCGAGGACTGCTGTCGACAAGGAGCACACACTGTGCCGGAGCGGCATACTCCAGACCTCGGAACCAGGAAGTGACGCACATCACATCATGTGGGGGTGTGATGGATCAGGGATCTGCGGGCGCGCGCTGGCCCTCTGCGCCGTCGTCCTCCGCCCCGCGAGCCGGCGAACCCTCCTCGCACAGCGGGATGTGTGCTGCGGCGAGGCAGAAAGGCACTGCCACGGCGTCCGACAGCGGGGCGCATCGATCCCGCAGGCGGCGCGACGACACGGTCCGCGCGTCGCGAATCAGGTCCCTGCAGCGGTCAGTACGGCGGAGGATCGCACGGCGGGTTCAGATCTCCGTCGTGGCCGACCCACCAGTCGTCCTCCCCGTCCGGTCCGGTGACCACGTCACCGGGGGAGAGGCCCTGCTCCCGCACCCATCGTCGGCGCGCGGCGGCCTCCGCCCGCAGCTGTCGGAGGTGCTCGTGCTGCTCCCAGGCGGCGGTCATCTCGTCGACGACCTGTGCGGTGGCGAGGTCCCGGCCGTCCTCCTGTCGGGCCATCATCAGCGCGGAGGTCTCCCACCAGGTGGTGCCTTCGAGATCATCGCGCACCGGGTCCAACAGGCCCAGCGTCTTCAGCCGATGATGCTCGCGGCACAGCTCGTGCAGGTTCTCCGCGTCGGTCGTGCCTCCGGCGGTCGGATCGGTGTGGTCGTACTCCTCGAGGTGATCCGTCTCGGACAGGCTCGAGGAGGGCCGGCTGCAGCCGGGCACCGCACAGCTGGGGTGGCGCAGCAGCAGGTGCGCGCGCATCTCGGCGGTGGGTCGGTAGCGCTCTGCCGGAGCGGGGAGGAAGCGGCCCGAGGACGGATCTGTCAGGACCCGGTGCCAGGTGCTCTCGTGCCCGGCGAGCTCGCGGGCCATCCGGGCGGGAATCGGGACGGTGCCGTCGAGCATGCCGGGAGCGTCGGACTGCCCGAGGAGGGTCAACGCCGGGACCGTCACGTTGACGCGGACCTGAGGCGGCGGAGCCGCAGCGCGGCCAGCGGCGAGGGCCGAGCTCATCAGCACGTTGTAGCGGGTGCGGGCGAGCGTGGGGATCAGGCAGCTCGCCTCGATCTCGCCTCCCGGATCGACCGGCAGCGGGGTGCCCTGCTCGAAGGCGCGGCGCTGACCGTCACGGACGGCATGGGCCGCGAGGTCTAGCCGTCGGGACAGGTCCAGGATCTCCGGGATCGGACCGATGATGCGCAGGCAGCCGGTGCCGTCGGGCCTGGGCGGGTCCAGGACCACCCGTCGGCGATTCTCCGGCCGGGCGTGCTCCGGCTCCTCGCTGCGCGCGACCGCGGCGGCGAGGAGGTGACCGAGGATCCTCGAGAAGATCTCGGGAGAGACGGAGAGGTCGGTGCGGGAGAGTTCGACGTCGAGGCGCCGGAGCGCGTCGTCCTCGAGGCTCCCCGTGCGCTCCAGCAGCTTCTCGAACCACGGCGCGGGGAGCTCTCCGCGGGAGAGCCGGGTGAAGCACAGGGGAAGCAGCGTGGCCACGCGGTGCGCCTCACGGATGGCGGAGCGCGCCTGGGCGCGGGTGCACCGCAGGGCGAGTGAGAGGTGGAGCTCCTCCATCGCGCGCGCCTCGCGGGGGAGCTCCTCGAGGGAGAGCGGGTCGTGGGTCGATCCCACGATCGCGCGGTACCGGCCGGCCAGTCGACGGGAGTCCTCGGCCCCGCCGTCCCACAGCTGCTCGAGCAGTTCGGCCGACTCAGGCGTTCGGTGCGCGCCGATGCGGGAGACGTGCTCGCGGGTCGCCCGGCGACGTCGACGCCGACGAGCCCGGACGCGGGACAGGGCCGTGGCCGCCTCAGGGCTCGGCGGCGCGAGCAGCAGCGGTTCGGCGTCGGCCTCGAGATCGCCCATCCTCACCGCCTCCTTGCGGTCACGTCGGGGTGCTCTTCACCTCCGGGACTTGTGACCGATTCTACCGATTCACCCCGACAGTCGAAAGGTGTGTGGACAACCGTGGACAGTCTCTGACCTGCAGTGTCCTTACTTCGCGAGCATGATCTGCAGACCTGCCACGCGGGCCGGAAGTCGTAGGCCCCGGGAGTTCTGGGACGAGGTGGGCGACCCTGGACGCAGACCGGCGGCGGTCCTCCATGGAGGTCC
>Ga0308157_10000463_pt1 | contig 134569 bp, 125 predicted proteins | sample PhyBR1_FD_201035 | JGI IMG/M metagenome (GOLD analysis project Ga0308157, IMG submission 201035) | Phyllosphere microbial communities from UC Gill Tract Community Farm, Albany, California, United States - DLSLB.R1 | ecosystem: Host-associated > Plants > Phyllosphere > Unclassified | place... | reverse complement strand
TTTTCTTCGGAATCCATACCGCAAACGCTTTGGAAATAGGAAGAAGGATTTTTCAGAAGCAACAAACTTTAGCGGCTTAAAAAAACAAAAAAAGACCTCATTGGGGAACGTGCCTCTAGTCAACACCTAAAAAATACTTTTTGACACACCAAAATCCATGAAAAACAAAAACGACCAATTTTGAATTTCAAAATTGGTCGTTTTTGATATCTTTTACTCAAATGTACGTTTACTTCTGAATGTGCCTCATTATAATCATAACAAACTATTCTTAAGCTACATTACCTCTAAAAATAAGGTCCAAATTGTATTTCCAATTTGGACCTTTAAAAACTATAATTATTGTTATTTATTTATTGTTATTTTTTGAGTTTTAATTTTACTATCACTAATACTTTTAATGAAATAAGTACCTTCATTTAGATTCTCTAAATTTAAAGTATTCACGATATTTTCATGTAGATCAAATGATTTTAAAGTTTTCCCCAACACATCTACTAAAATATAATTTCCTTCAAAAGGTGTAACAATGTTTACAATTCCTTTGCTTGGAATAGGGTAAATTTTAAATTCTTTATCCTTGAAATCATCAACTGCAAGATTTGATATTGAAATACAATTAGAAGTTATCGTACAATTACCAACAGTTATTTCAACTTTATAATCTCCATTTGCTAGAGCTGTATATGCTTGATTTATTTCACCAGAAAGCAAAGTATTAGGACATTTATACCATTGATAGGTAGCTCCCGCCTGACTTGCTGTTAAAACTCCGGAATTTGCTGTAATAACAGCATTTATGGCAGACGAGTTATTTATTGTTAAATTTAAAGTTTTAGTGTCGCAGCCTGTAACCTTTGTGTAAACTCCCGATGCTGTATACGTCAAACCATTTTCAGCCCATGTATAACTGTCACAAGCAGAAACTGTTTGAGAAGAAGATGTTGAAGGCGTTCCTGTAACCGTTTTTACCAACAATATATCGCTCGCACAATAAGCTGCCTCACAAGCGACACAATAAGTTGTATTATTTACAGTAGGAGTTGCAGTTACAGATGAACCAGTTGCAAAACTAGTTCCTCCTGATAATGAGGTGTACCAGGTAGGAGTAGTTCCTAATGGACAGGTAGCATTTAAACTTACCGTTGTACTGCCCAAACAAGTAATATTTTGGGTAGTATTGGTAAATATTGCATTAGCAGGCTTAATAGAAGTCGTTGTTATGTTAGAATTTACCGTTGTGAAATTTGTTCCACTTACTGATGCTTGATTAGTTACTGCACATGTATTTGCTGGCAAAGTATTAGCAGCATTTACAGTTGCGCTAAAAGTTATAATCGTACTTTTCCCTGCTGGTAAGGTAAATGGGCCTATGGAAAGTGTTTCACCGGATGCTGCTTTCGAAGTGTTTTTAGCCGTTAAGATTGTAGTTTCACTATTGTTTTGGACAGCTGTTATTGGAATTGATTCTTTTTCCGTTACTGAAGTTGTAATTTTTGAAGCTGATGGATTATCTGGCACTAAAGCTGTTCCAGATACTATTGTTCCTCCACCCTGTTCGTCTATAGCCGCTCTTGGACCTGTATTATTTGCATTCCAAAAATTGGTAAGCGCTGTGGTTCTATCTCCTATTCCGTTTACGAAAGCAGTTGTACCTTGTAAAATTACCTGGCTTCCAACGCCTAAAGAAAGAACATCAAAAGTTCCAGCAGCTAAACCGGTTACAGGACTGTTAGTTATATTACCACCAATGTTGGCTGCACTTTTTAAAGTACTCCCTGGTGTATCGCCTATAGCAATAACGGATACATGAGCATATCCATTAGTTACCAAATTTATATTATTATTTTTTATAGTAGCATCCATACGGGCAGTCCCAACAAAAGCATTATCATTTGCTTCAGAAACAATTCCGTAATTTGTAACACCAGTAATCGTATTATTTAATATTTCGGTAATGTGCTTACCATTTCCATAAGCTGCAACAGAAATACCATTAGAAACAGATCCTGTTCCACCTGCTACTATAATATTGTTATTGATTCGGCCTTTCATTGTTCCGGTACCCTGATTACCAACGTTACAGGTGAAACTGCCATTAAAACTTGATTTTATCGTATTGTATATCACATTATAGTTTACAGTAGATGCTCCGGTTGATTGCAACTCCAAACCGTTACTGCCAGGGCTTGAAACCGCAGCATTAATTGTATTTCCATCAGCTAAAAGATTACCTCCCACCTGAATATTATTTGTTGAATTACCTCCAAAATTAAGTGACAAACCATACGTTTTGGCATTTGAAAAATCATTCCCTTTTAAGGTTAAAGTATTATTTGACGTACCATAACCCTGAAAGATAAAATTACTGGCACCATTTGCTTTGTTAAACGAATTCTTAAATTGAGATGCAGTTACCGTTAAAACAAGTGTCGGATTTACAGAAAGGATACCATTATAGGCATAAAATCCGCGTCCCCACGAATCATTAACATTCGTATTGGTAATTGAACAAGTTCCACCAAGATTCAAAGCATAAATACCTCCAACCTCTGAATTAGCAGTATTACTTCCGCATCCTGTTAGTGTACTGTTTGCAAGCGAAAAAGTAGTCACATTGTTTATGTTGATACCAGTAGCGTTGTTAGTACCGGTAATTGCAATATTATCTAATGTAACTCCTGTAACCGATTTTAAGTGAATTGCACCATTACATGCAGAATTATCTACAGCCGGTGAAGCACAAACACTAGATGAATTATTAGCATTTGTAAAATTCATATTTTTAAGCGTTACATTGGTACAAGAAATAAATTCGGCGCCTCTGTTTGCTATATTTTGAATTGTTCCTCCTGAACCTGCAGTTGTTCCGGTACCGAGAACTTGAAAACTTCCAGTAGAATTCGCTATAGATATTCCTTTAGGGGCCCCATCAGCCGAAATACTTTTGAAAATACAATCTAATGCACCTCCTGCACCTATACTTAAAGCCGTAGCGGTTCCTCCTGCAATAGATACGTCTCTTACTTTTAAAGTCCCAACACTTGCTCCAGTCATAGTAGCTGTTGCTCCAGAAAGTGTAATCCCTTCAACATCATTATTCAATTTAAGATTTAAAACCGCAAAATTTGGATTTGTGCCACCAGTTGAAGGTAAAGCATTGCTATAAACTGGCACTGTAATTCCCAATATTGAAGCTAAACTTGCTGTTGCTCCCTGCCCTATCAATTTTTGGTTGTTTGATAAAGTCAGAGTAGTACCGCTACTTCCGGTACCTGTATAAATAAAAATAGATCCAGTTGTTGCACTGGCAGCATTGTCAACAGTTTTAAATGGGCTTGTCAAAGTACCATTCCCATTTGATGCAGCCGAACTGTTTATAAAAAATATTGGAGCCGAAACCATTATGTTTACTGTTCCTATATTTGTTTTTCCGCTACCACTTGTCAGGGTATATGTAAAGCTGTCGTTGCCTGAATAACCAGCAGTCGAATTATAGGTAAAAGATCCATTGGCATTTAAACTTACCGTTCCGTTAGTTGGATTGGCCAAAACCGCCACAGTTAATGCAGTTCCGTCAGGACTGATATCATTAGTCAAAACACCTTGGACAGCATTTACCGTGATTCCGACGTTTCCGATACAGTCATACGCGTCATTTACGGCAATGGGCGTTGCTTTAAGTGAGCCGGGAACCAATGTAAGATTGGAGTCCAAAATATCCTGAAAAGTTGTTCCTGTCGCATCGGTACTTCCACTATTGGTAACGGTAATCGTAAAATCAAGTTGTGAACCGGGTACCGCATTTCCCCCACCATTGACCGCAACTGCGTTTGTAACATTAATAATTGCTGCAACTGCTTTAGAGGCAACTTTTTTATTAGTCTGAAACGATTGGTTTTTACCTTTCGCTATCTTTTCTACAGCCCTCTTTTCGGGTTTTGTTAATTGTTTTACTAATGGAGCAACAAATTTTTCTTTTATAAAACCGCTATAGCTCATTCCAAATGTTAGGAATCCTAGCAGAATTATAATGATTAAGAGTTTGTTTTTTTTCATTGTTTTTTATTTAATGAGTTAGCATAATTAAGAAAAGACAGCTTCATATTTCATCCCAACACTATCAAACCCTAATGGGGAGAGAAATATTTCTAAATCGCCTTTTTCAGGATGTACAACTGTAAAGATTCCCTGTTCATAATATTCATTTTTCTGTTCTATCCGAAAAACTACTGAAAAAGGACTTCTTTCTAAAGGTGAATAATTATTCAACTTTGTTAGTTCGATTAACTCTGCATTAAGCTGAACTTCATTCGAAATACGAATTATGAATACAGTATTTAATAGTGTATCAAAATCGTTTAAAGTAAGTAAAGCTATATCCATATAGTATTTTTTAAAATCATTGAGGACTCCATTCCATTAAATGGTAAACTCCATTTGTTTCGCTTATCTTATTAAATCCTAATCTCTTGTATAAATTCATAGCAGGATTAAAACTCTCCACATGAATGCTGACTTTCAATTTGTTATCGGAGGCCTTTTTTAAAATTTCATTCAAAATAGAACTTCCTATGTTTTTTTTTTGCCAATCAGGTAATAAAGTAATGTCTATAATTCTGAAACTCTTTTTTTCAAAAAAGAAATCAATGTATAATCTCCCAATTACAACATTCTCTTTTTCGATTATATAAAATTTTGCACCTAAATAATTTTTTTGATAATAATCATGTTGGGCAAAAAACTGCTGTTCAATAAAAAATTGTTTTTGTTCATCACTCCAATCAGTACCTTTTTCCAGTTCTTCCGTACGGGTACTTCCGTAAATCTTACATAAAACAGGCAAATCACTTTCCTGAATTTTACGAAGATTAATATCTTTTATAAATAAATCCAATTGAAACACTTAATTAACCTCTAGGAGGAAAAACTCCCTGAAGTGCAATACAAAAATTCATTGTTAAATACGGCATCATATTATTATGAGGCTGATTCCCTCCTGTATCAGCGATAGAATTAACTCCCATATTAGTAGCGCCAACAGTTCCTGAATAAAGCCTAACAGGATTACCACGACCAAAACTAGTACCCGCTGGAGTCGTTGATTGCGAGTTTAAACTAGAAGCCGACAAAGTATGAGTATGCGCTGGTATTTCTGTTTGCAATAAAGTAACTGTTTCACTACCTCCAGTTTCTCCTAAATCATGCAACGATAATCCAGGCCCCTGCCCTGGGTGCATAGGTGTTTTTCCTTGCATGTCTGGCAAAGCAAAAGTAGATTTTCCGTCTCCACCATATGTAGTCCCTAATAGAGAGAAAAGTGCTGTGTTTTGAGAAATAGGTAAAAGTTGCCCATTACAAAGAGCCCAGCCTTTAGGAGCAAAGTTAAAACCAAAAATGCGTATTTCAGCTACAAATGGATCCATGTCTATAATTATTTTATAAGTTTAATTTTAAATTTTATGAACTAGGTTGGACTTGGAAATATTCCAAACAATGAAATAATAAAATCCACACATAGATACGGTTGAAAATTAGTATGTGGCTGACTTCCGCCAGTAGAATTAATTGATTGTGGTGCTAATGCTGTAGATGGAGCTGCCGAAGAATAAATTTTACTTCCTGTTGAAGCCGCACTTACATAAGCATCTGTCGCAATAGCACTATCTGCTAAATCTGTGGATGCCAATACAGAATGATTATGTGCAGGTATTTGCTGAATAGTAAGTGTTACTTCTTCCACCCCTCCAGTTTCTGCTAATATGTAACTATTACCATTATGAATAGGAATACGACCACGTAAATCAGGCAAAGCAAAAGTACTTTGTCCATCACCCCCGTAAGTTGTTCCTATTAATTGAAATAAAGTTTCATTTTCTGAAATAGGAAGTAATTGTCCTTCACAAAACATCCATCCAGCAGGAGCAAAATTTCCTGCAAACATTCTGATTTCACCAACGTAAGGTTGTGCCATAATTGTTTTTTTTTAGAGTAATAAATTAAGTTTGTGAAGGAAAAATTCCTTGTAAAGCGATACAAAAATTTAACGCTAAAAAAGGCTGCATATTCAAATGAGCCTGACTTCCTCCTATATTGGAAATTGAGGCAGGGTTCATTGCAACCAAATTTTGACTAGAAGCATTATATACTTGATTCGGTGTTGTATTCCCTAATAAATTAGTATTGCTAGGAATATTTGTACTTACCGCCTGATTAGAAGCAACAAGAACATGTCTATGTGTAGGTAGTCCATTAATTGTCAATGTATGAGCTTCTTCACCTGCTCTTTCACCTAATGTATGAGTATTCCCAAAATGAATAGGTGTTCTTCCCCTTAAATCGGGTAAAGCAAAAGTAGTTTGACCATTACCACCAAAAATAGTTCCAAATAATGCAAACAAAGCCTGATTTTGATTAATCGGTAAAAATTGTCCATTACACATTGCCCATCCTTTTGGGGCAAAATTAAAAGACATGATTCGGGTTTCTCCTAAAAATGGTTCTGCCATAATTGTGACTATTTATAAGTTTATTATATTAATTTATAGCTGTTTTATACCAAAACAGAGTTTACAAAAAGACTATGCTGTGATACAACTTTTCTTTGATACACTATATTAGTTCCCTCGGTTACAATAATTTTTGTTGAAGTCTGTCCTGAAGACATGATCGTTTTTAAGAAAACATTCCCCATTTTGGTTTCAAAACCATAAGGATTTAATTGTTGTTCAGGTGCAGGAAATAAATAATCCGTTAAATCAATAGCCTTATTTTTTGCTTTTAATTCTTTCATGGCTACTGATATGACTTCCAAATCAAATCCCGATAATGTCTTTAAAACTTTCCATTCCCCATTTTGATTTTTTCCAAAACATAACAAAACATTATCTAATGTTCCATGACTGTCTATATGAAGATGCATTGGAAACATTTTTAAATGATTATCAAGAGAGCTGTAACAAAAATCTCCTGAAGCCTGATAACCTATTTTTTCCCAATTTACAACAGCCTTTTTGTAACAATCTAACAAAACTGAATCAAAAAGAAAAGCATCAGAATAAGATGATTTTGAAAAATTAGCCAAGATATTTTCTTCCGCATTCTCCGAATCTGAATGAGAACTCAAAACATCCTGGGCAAACAGAGAACTTCCACAAAAAAAAGTTGAAGTTCCTACAAACCCAATATTTTTTATAAATTTTCTACGTGTTAAATCAATCATAATAAATGGTTTATTGAGTACAAAATTTTACTAAAATTAGTTAAAACATGGTTAAAATTATAAATAAAAACAAAAATAAACCACAATAAAATTAAAAATTATAATAATTAGCAGCTTTTTTCGTTGTCTGACTTTATTAAACAAATAATGAAAGATTAGTTGTACAAAACAAAGTGTACAACACTACGTAATTTCAATTGTTTTTGTTCAAAACTAATAAGGTCTCACAACATTTTCCTTTCTGAAACGCTCACCAATTTTATCAAAATACTTTACAAAAACTTAATTATTACTTTAAAAAAAATAAAATTATATTTACAAAAAAAGTAACTATGGAAAGTTTAAAGGTGAACCACAAACTTATAATGATTTCATTACTAATTAGTTCCAGTTCTTATTCTCAATTTGGTGGTTGGAAAGATAAGTTGGCAGAAGCAGGTGCAGCACTTGGAGCAAAAACTTTGGGAGTTGATAAAATTCTGAAAAAGCCAGCTGCCATCACGACCTCATTTGAAGATGTAGATAAAACCAATTCTAAACTACCTGATTATTTTCTAATCAGTAATCCACAGCCCTTGTATCTTCTACCTAAAGCACCAAACGGAGGATACGTTTTATGTGATGGCTTTTTTGAAATGACCAATAAAAGTTATTGCCTGCATGCGGGTACTTTTGCTCCTTCAAAAGGTGATGGTTATATGTATTCACCAACGCTAGGTCCTAAGCAAGAAATTGTAACATCGATATTAAAGAATGCAGAAAACCATCCAGAGATTAGTCAACATGACATTCAGATATTATTATGGACTATTATCGCTAGAACTCGTTTTGCTGATTTCGCTGGTCAAGTAAAATTAACAGCAATTGCATTATTAAGTACAGCTGAACTCACTCATCTCGAAGGTGGCGTTTTAGGAGTTCTTCCACAAAGCGTGATGGATAAAGCAAAATCAACTTTGCCTGAAGGTGTGCAAAATGTTTTTGAAGCAGAAAATAAAATCCGTCAAATGGTAGCTTCTGGTAATTATACCTATGAGCAAATGGAACAATACGCAATGCTTGCAGGTATGGCTCCAGAGAGAAGTGACGTTCCCAGCGGTATTTGGACGTTACATCCTGACGGCTATTATATTCGATATTTTCCTTCCGGTTATTCTATTACTAAAGTACAAATCTATGTCCCTAGAGAACTTATAGCTTCTGGAAAGATTATAATATATGATGCAACAAATGATATTGCATGTCCTGCAAATACTGGTTCACAACGTTTAGCACAAACAAATGAACCATTAAATCCAAATTATGAAATTAAAATTAAAATCAATTGCAAGTACTAAAAATATAAATTTACAGATATAAAAACAGATTATAATTTATTCCCGATTTTGTAAAAAAGAATTTGTGATAATTTGTGTAATTTGTGGCTAAATAGGATTTTGCAGAGATGCACTGCAGTGCGTCTCTACTGACACATCAATATAATTTATTTTCTTTCAACGCATCTTTAGCTTGAAACGCAATCAATTCATTATAAATTAAATCACGAACCTTTTCACGTAAATCCTTTCGATCAATTGGCTCTCCTGTAGCAGAAACAGTTTCGACAGGTGGTAACATTTTCGCACGCATTAATCCAGGACTTCCGCTGTAAAAGGTGTACGATAATCTAGTTTTGTTATCAGGAAAAATCAAAGGAACTATTGGTAAATTATGTTCAGAAGCCAAACGGAAAGCACCATCTTTAAAAGTATCCAAGACAATAGACTCATCATGCGGAACACCCCCTTCTGGAAAAATACAGATACTAAGACCTCTATCAATCCTTTTTTGAGCTTGATCGAATACTTCCATTCTACTTTTAGAAGAACTTCTATCCACTAAGATGCTCGTTCTTTTATAGAAAAAACCAAACAATGGAATTTTAGCCAACGACATTTTCCCAACAAAAACAAAAGGATTATCAATAACCGCAAGCATCAGCATAATATCCGACATGGATGTGTGATTGGCCACAAACATATAGCTCTTTTTGCGATCTAACTTTTCAGCTCTTTCTACTTTATAATAAAAACCCATTCCAAAAAGCACACATTTTGCCCAAATACGGGACATTTTAAAAAAATAAGGATAGCCGCTTTCGGTCAATATGGAAGCCACCAAAAAAGGAAGCATTATTAAGATTGGTATGAGCATTACCACATAAAACCAAACCCTCCAAACAGCCCACAATATTTTTTTTATCTTTTTCATGGAGCCAAAAATAGGTAAACTTGTGGAAAATTTAGCAAAAGAATTAACTTTGCGTCAAAATACTATTCTTCATTATACTCATACTAGATTAAATAAATTAAAAATGGCAAAAATACTAACAGGCGTTCAAAGTACAGGTACTCCACATTTGGGAAACTTATTGGGCGCTATTATTCCAGCAATCGAATTATCCAATAAATCAGAAAACGAATCCTTCCTTTTTATCGCAGATTTACATTCTGTTACTCAAATCAAAAATGGTGAAGAATTAAGAAACAATACTTACAGTACAGCTGCTGCTTGGTTAGCTTGTGGTTTGGATATCGACAAAGTGATTTTTTACCGTCAATCTGATGTTGTACAAACTGCTGAATTAACTTGGTATTTGAGCTGTTTTTTTCCGTTTCAACGTTTGACCTTAGCACATTCTTTCAAAGACAAATCGGATCGTTTGGAAGATGTAAATGCTGGTTTGTTTACGTATCCAATGCTGATGGCAGCTGATATTTTATTATATGATGCCGAATTTGTACCTGTCGGGAAAGATCAATTGCAGCATTTAGAAATTACTCGTGATGTCGCTTCTCGTTTCAATCACCAAATGGGCGAAACATTTGTTATTCCGGAAGCTAAAATTCAGGAAAACAGTATGCTAATTCCCGGAACCAACGGTGGAAAAATGAGTAAATCGGCTAATAACTATATCAATATATTTTTGGATGATAAAGCGTTACGCAAACAAATCATGAGTATTGAAACCGATAGTACTCCACTTGAAGAGCCAAAAAATCCAGATACTTGTAACTGTTTTACCCTTTATAAATTATTGGCAAATGAAGAACAAATCGAAGCAATGAGAGCCAATTATTTAGGTGGAAATTATGGCTACGGACACGCCAAACAAGCGTTGTTTGAATTGATTGTAGAAAAATTCAAAACCGAAAGAGAAAAATACAATTACTACATCAATAATCTTCCAGAAGTGGATACTTTATTGAAAAAAGGTGCTGCAAAAGCTGGACTTATTGCCGATGGAGTTTTGGCAAGAGTGAGAGAAAAATTAGGCTTTGAGGTTTAGGCTATTTCGCAAAGATTCACAGAGAATACTCAGAGCTACACAAAGAATTTTACAATAAAAAAGAAATTCTATCTCTTTTAATTAAATAGCCCACAGTTTAGATCGTGGGCTATTTAATTAAAGAAATGCTCTCGCTCAAAAAAAATCCAAGAACTTATCAAATTCGCTGTTTTTTTACATTAAATCAGAACAAGTTTTCACTTTTTAAGTGAAATAGTAATGTCATTTAAGAAGAATCTGTTTAGAAAATCACTTTTTTAAATAAATAAAATAAAATTAAAAATTGATTTTTGCAGATTAAATTTAATAATACACACTCAAAAAGATAATTTATAACAATAACCTAAATTCTCGTTAAACAGGGCAGTATTATACCAATAAATTTTCACAATAACAATCGAGAGGTTATCTTTGCACAAAAAATTGACAAATAATTTCTATTTGTGAAAAATACTAAAAAGATGACAGAAAATCAGGAAACATTTATATTCGATTTTGACAGTACTTTTATTAAAGTTGAAGCACTTGATGTATTGTGTGAAGTAATTTACCAAGATAGTGCAGCTGGAGAGCAAATATTAAGCGAAATCCAAAGATTGACCGACCTAGGAATGGAAGGAAAACTATCTTTAAAAGAATCCTTGACTAAAAGAATTCAATTATTACAAGCCAATAGAGACCACATTGGAACTGTAATTGACGAATTAAAAAAGAAGGTAACTGCTTCGGTTATTAGAAACAGAACTTTTTTCAAACAACATTCTGATAATATCTATATCATTTCAAATGGTTTCAAAGAAATCATTATTCCAATCGTTTCCGAATATGGTATCAAACCGGAACACGTTTTGGCCAATACTTTCAAATTTGACCATGATGGAAAAATCATAGGTTTTGACGAAAAAGACGAATTGTGCGAAAACCAAGGAAAAGTTAAGAAAATCAAATCTTTAAATCTTCAAGGCGAAGCAATCATGATCGGTGATGGTTATACGGATTATGAAACTCTTGAAGGAGGAGCCGTTAGCAAGTTTTTTGCTTTTACAGAAAATGTAAGCCGCAAAATTGTGGTGGACAAAGCGAGTCAAATCGCGCCATCATTGGATGAAATCCTTTATGAGTTATCTTATAAAGCTTCTGTTTCTTATCCAAAAAACAGAATCAAAGTTTTATTATTAGAGAACATTCACCCAGACGCGGTTACTATCTTCGAACACGAAGGGTATTCAGTAGAAACGATGAAAGGTTCATTGAATGAAGATGAATTGATCGAAAAAATAAAAGACGTTTCAATTTTAGGTATTCGTTCAAAAACGCATGTTACGGCAAAGGTTTTAGAACATGCTAAAAAATTACATGCTGTTGGAACATTTTGTATTGGAACCAACCAAGTGGATTTGACTGCTTGTAGCATGAAAGGAATTTCGGTTTTCAATGCGCCATATAGTAATACCAGATCAGTTGTAGAATTGGCTTTGGGACAAATTATTATGTTAGTTCGTAATACTTTTGAAAAAAGCAAATTGATGCACGAAGGTAAATGGGACAAATCAGCTACTAATAGTGTTGAAATTCGTGGCAAAAAATTAGGTTTGGTAGGATATGGAAGTATCGGTTCACAGCTTTCTATTGTTGCAGAAGCATTGGGAATGAAAGTATTTTTCTATGATGCTGTAGATCGTTTGGCTCTTGGAAATGCTAAAAAATGTTCTTCTTTGAAAGAATTATTAGCCCTTTCGGATGTAGTTTCTTTACACGTAGATGGCCGCGCTAGTAATAAAAACATGATTGATGCTACTGCTTTTGAATACATGAAGCCAGGAGTTATATTTTTAAATCTTTCAAGAGGTCATGTTGTTGACATTCCAGCTTTGGTAGCCAACTTAAAAAGTGGTAAAATACACGGTGCTGCTGTCGATGTTTTCCCTGAAGAACCAAAAAATAATGATGAGCCGTTTGTTTCAGAATTAATTGGAATGAAAAATGTAATCCTGACACCTCACATCGGAGGAAGTACTGAAGAAGCGCAAGAAGACATCGGACATTATGTGGCGAACAAAATCATCAATTACATCAACACTGGAACAACTTACGGAAGTGTAAACTTGCCAGAAATTCAGCTTCCAGAACTTCAAAGTGCACATAGAATCATGCACATTCATGAAAATGTAAAAGGAATTTTGGCTCAAATTAATAACATCCTTTTAGAATATGACAACAATATTTTAGGTCAATATCTAAAAACAAATGAAACTCTGGGTTATGTGATTACCGATATCGATAATTTCCACAATCCGGATTTGGAGAAAAAATTAAAAGAGATTCCGAATACCATTCGATATAGAATTCTATATTAAATAATTTTAAATTTCAGGTTTTAGAATTCAAATTTCAACGAATTTTAAAACCTGAAATTTTATATATAAAATCACCCAAATGAATCTTAAAAGTCTTGAAAGTCAATTAGAAGGCAAATTATTGTACGACCAAACTATGCGTACACTTTATGCTACTGATGCGAGCGCTTATAAAGAAATGCCTTTGGCAGTAGCCATTCCGAAAACCAAAGAAGATATTCAAAAAATCATCGCTTTTGCCAGAGAAAACAAAAGCAGTGTCATTCCGCGTGCTGCGGGAACTTCGCTTGCGGGACAAGTGGTTGGAAATGGAATTGTGGTTGATATTTCGCAACAATTCACCAAAATCCTTTCGGTTGATCCTGTTGAGAAGTCGGCTTGGGTGGAACCTGGGGTGATTCGCGATGAATTAAATATCCATTTAAAACCATACAAACTGTTTTTTGGACCGGAGACCTCAACGAGTAATCGTTGTATGATTGGCGGAATGGTCGGAAATAATGCCTGCGGTGCGAGATCGGTTATTTACGGTTCTACGCGTGAGCATTTATTGGAAATCAAAGGTTTTTTGGCTGATGGAAATGAAGTGACTTTTGGCGCTTTGACCAATGCCGAATTCGAAGACAAATGCAACGGAATAAATGTAGTAAGTCCATTGGAACAAAACATTTATCTGCAAGCCAAAGAATTGTTGGGTTCAGCTAGCAACAAAGCTTTGTTCGAAGAAAATTATCCTAAAAAAACTATTCCACGTAGAAATACAGGTTATGCATTGGATTTATTGGCAGATAGCGAACCTTTTGGCGATCCAAGTCAGAAGTTCAATTTCTGTAAATTAATCGCTGGTTCTGAGGGGACTTTGTTCTTTTCGACAGCGATTAAATTGAATTTGGTTGATGCTTTGAAACCGTTCGCAGCTTTGGTTTGCGTTCACCATAACAGCATCAACGAATCGTTGAAAGCCAATTTGGAGGCCTTGAAATTCAACCCGGACAGTGTGGAGTTGATCGACCATTATATTCTTGAATGTACCAAAGAAAATATTGAGCAAAGCAAAAACAGATTTTTTGTTGAAGGCGATCCTCAGGCGATTTTGGTTGTTGAATTTTTAAGAGACACGCAGGAAGAAATTCTGGAATTGGCTAAAGAAATGGAAGCGACAATGCGTTCCAAAGGTTTAGGGTACCACTTCCCTATCGTTTTTGGCGAAGACACCAATAAAGTTTGGAACCTGAGAAAAGCGGGATTGGGATTATTATCTAATATTCCCGGCGATGCCAAAGCAGTAGCGGTTATCGAAGACACTGCGGTTGATGTAAATGATTTACCGGACTTCATCGAAGATTTTAATGCTGTTTTAAGAGAGCGAAATCTAAGCTGCGTACATTATGCGCATGCTGCGACTGGAGAATTGCACCTTCGTCCTATCATTGATTTAAAAGCTAAAGATGGAGCGGCGCTTTTCAGAACTATCGCTACCGATATTGCTCATTTAGTTAAAAAATACAAAGGTTCATTGAGTGGAGAACACGGGGACGGAAGACTTCGTGGCGAATTTATTCCATTGATGCTTGGAGACGAAATTTACCAAATGTTTATCCAGGTAAAAAACACTTGGGATCCGTGGGGAATTTTTAATCCGGGGAAAATCGTAAATACGCCTCCAATGGATTCCAGCCTGAGATATACTCCTGGGCAAGACACTCCAATGCCGGACACCTATTTTGATTTCTCAGAGCATAACGGAATCGTTCGTGCTGCCGAAATGTGTAACGGTTCTGGAGATTGTAGAAAAACCGAGAAAAGTGGCGGTACGATGTGTCCAAGTTATATGGCAACCCGCGATGAAAAACATACCACTCGTGCCAGAGCCAACATCCTGAGAGAAACGATTACGAACTCTACTAAAGAGAATAAATTTGACGACGAAGGTTTGCTTGAAGTCTTAGATTTGTGTTTGAGTTGCAAAGGATGTAAATCCGAATGTCCTTCGAATGTGGATATGGCAAAATTGAAAGCCGAAACTTTACAACAATACCACGACAAAAACGGCGTAAAATTGCGTTCGAAATTAATTGGTAATACGCCAAAAATCAACCAATTATTTGCTTCTGTGCCGTGGTTATATAATTTCGGTTCTACTGGAATTTTAGGAAACATCATGAAGCGTTCTACTGGTTTTGCTACCGAAAGATCATTACCGTTGATGCATAAAATTACGTTTGCCAAATGGTTTAAAAACTTTAGACAAACTGGAAATTTCATCAATGGAAAAGTCTATTTGTACAATGATGAATTCCTGAATTTCTTAGATGTAGAAATCGGTCAAACTGCTGTGAAGCTGTTCAACCGTTTGGGTTATGAAGTAGTTGTTCCAGAAATCGGAATCAGCGGAAGAACCTATCTTTCAAAAGGAATGTTGAAAGAAGCCAGAGAAATTGCTGAAAAAAATACTCAGGCTTTCGCCAAAGAAATGCCGGAAAACACCATTCTGGTTGGAATTGAACCGTCTGCAATATTATCATTCCGTGATGAATATCCTGATTTGTGTCGTGGCGAATGGAAAGAAAAAGCAAAAGCTTTTTCAACCAGAGCAATGCTTATCGAAGAATTTTTGGCACAGGAATTAGACGCGGGACGAATTACCTCAGTTTCTTTTACCGAAAACACCGAAAGAGTGCGCATGCATGGACACTGTTTCCAAAAAGCATTATCATCATTAGTCCCTCTTAAAAAAATCCTGATGTTGCCAAAGAACTATACCGTTCTTAATATCCCAAGTGGATGTTGTGGTATGGCGGGTTCATTTGGGTATGAAAAAGAACATTACGATATTTCAATGAAAATCGGAGAATTGGTTTTATTCCCAACCATCCGTTCCGAAGCCGAAGCGACATTAATTTCTGCCTCAGGAACCAGTTGCAGGCACCAAATTAGCGACGGAACCAGCCGAAAAGCATTTCACCCTGTTGAAATCCTTTTTAAAGCTTTAAAATAAGTAAAATTAAGTTTTAGATATAAATGCAGCTGTTTTTGAAATGGCTGCATTTTTTTTGTGATAAATTAAAAAAGTAAGACAAATCAACTATATTTACTAAGTTGTTTTTATATCGAGAAAAGTAAAAATTTTGAAGAAACCTACTTTTAGAATTATTAATTCGAACAAAATCCTATTTAAAATTCACTAAAAAAGTGAATTTATAAAAAATAAACATACCTTTGCACCAAGAAATCTGAAACTCATGGAAATAATTTTTACCGAGGATTACTTAAAAGAACTTTATCAAGAAGGAAAGACAAAGAATAAAAAATATAGATTTCAAAAAGAAGTAATTAAAAAATACAAACAAACAATCGATAAATTAAGAGTTGCAAAAAATATCGAAGATTTGTACCCCATTAGAAGTTTAAATTATGAAAAATTAATTGGAGATAAGAAAGGACTAGAATCGGTTCGTGTTGATAAAAAATATCGAATCGAATTTATTAGTTCCGTAGAAGGTGAAGAACCAAATACTATAACAATTTGTTCCATTATTGATTTAAGCAATCATTACTCTTAAAAACTTAACTTTATTATGACTGCAACAACCCAAATTATCCCGTTTGAAGCTACTCATCCTGGCGTATTAATAAAAGATGAATTAGACGTAAGAGATGATATAAACCAAAAAGATTTAGCAATTATATTAGATGTAAAACCATCTTTTTTGAACGAAATTATCAAAGGCAAAAGACCTATAACTGCAGATCTAGCAATAGTATTAGAAAAAGCATTGCAAATACCCGCAGATTATTGGATGAAATTTCAATCACAATATGAGATTGATTGTGCTAGAATTAAAGAAAAAAACATCAACAAAATTAAATTAATAGAATTGTGGAATATAATTAAAGAATATGTTCCTACTAACTATTTTAAAAAACAAGGTTACCTAACGGACAGTCTTGAAGAGAATATTGACAGAATTAAATCGATTTATTCAATAAGTACAATTGATGGTTTAGTGAATATTTTTGCAACTAAAAAATTTGCTTTTTATAAAAAATCTGAGAAATTAAAAATTGATGATAAAAACATGATTGCATGGAGTTCTTTAGCCGAATTTGAAGCAAAAAACCAATTAATAAATACTTTTAATTTTGACAATATTGAATCGTTAACCCAAAATTTAAATGCTGTTTTTTACGAAAATAAAAATACCCTTTTAGAAGTAAAAAAAGTTTTAAATCAATATGGAATCAAATTTTTAACTATCGAAAAGCTAGAAAAAACTCCTGTTGATGGTTATTCTTTTTGGTCAGAAAACAATCCTGCAATAGCTGTAACATTAAGACATAGCAGAATTGATAATTTTGCCTTTACAATAATGCACGAAATTGGTCACATCGCATTACATTTGAAAAATAATAAGGAGCAAAAGTTTTTAGATCTTACTCATCAGCAAATAGATCATCATGAAACAGAAGCTAATAATTTTGCTCAAAAAAAATTAATCCCTGAAAATTATTGGGAAGATATTATCAAAAAATATACCCCTCTTGATGATTACAAAATAGTTGAAATTTCACGAACATATAATATCCATCCCGCCATAATTTTAGGAAGAGTTTGCCATGAAATGGACTATTACGCTTTAATGACAACAATTGATAAAAAATTAGCATAGCTAAATAAATGCATCTGCTAATTGAAATTTAAAATATAAACTTGAATTATTTGAACAAATTGCAGACACCAAATTAGCGACGGAACCAGCCGAAAAGCATTTCGCCTGTCGAAATCCTTTTTAAGGCTTTAAAATAAAGGAAATTAGTTTTTATATAAAAAATGCAGCTGTTTTTGAAATGGCTGCATTTTTTTTGATTGAAATTGTCTGATAACATTGTTTTTCAAAGGCAAAACCAATTCAAAGATTTGTAATTATTTTTTTATATTTTAGCTAGATGTTAAAAAACCAATTTATAGCGCCTATCCAACCACATTTGCGAGTATGAAAGATATAAAGTAATGAATATAAATTAGTTGACAGTAATACAAACCATACTAAATAAAAAACCAGAAATAAAAAAAATGAAACAACTTTTGACAATTTTAGCAATTTCAATTTGTGTGACAACTTTTGGTCAAACAGCAAAGGAATATTTACAAAACGGAATAACTAAACACAATTCTAAAGATTTTGAAGGAGCTATAAAAGATTATTCAAAAGCAATTAAAGAAGATGAAAATTTAAGAGATGCATTTTATAATCGTGGAGTTTGTAAACAAGCATTAAAAGACAATAAATCTGCAAAAAAAGATTTTGACAAAACGATTGAAATTGACTCAAAATTTGCAAAAGCATATTATAGCAGAGCATCATTATTAGTGAGTGATGGTAAATATTTAGAATCATTGCCCGATTTAGATAAAGTGATTGAACTTGAACCCACAACTCCAAACGCATTAACTTTACGTGGACAAATTAGAGCCCAAACAGGAAACAAAGTTGGAGCTTGTGAAGATTTTACTCTAGCAAAATCTAATGGAGATAATCAAGCTGACAAGTATTTACAGCAGTTTTGTGGAAATGAACAACAAGATGGCGAATCTTTATCGCTTCATTGGCCTGAAAATGAAAATTGGAAAATAGGAAGTAACCAAGAAAATGATGAAATGACAATGCTTGAATTAATTCCTTCCAACGAAACATTTGAAAATTGGACAGAAATAGGAACTATGATATCAATAAAAAGTGCAAAAAACATTCCAATGGATAAAGCAATGGAAATGCAATTTGCACAATTAAAAAAAGATTCACCAAAAGCTAAATTAACATTCATTGAAAAAGATGAAAACGTTAAGTTTCCTTGGATAATTTTCACAATTGAATGTCCAAAGTTCAAAGATGACAAAAATCCTGAATCGCAACTCTGGTATATAATACAAGGTAAAACATCATTATATATGAATTTTAGAGCAATTAAAGAATCTACAATTCCCGAAAACTTAAAAAAGAAATGGATTGAGTTCTTCAAAACTGCTACTATTGTTTATAAATAAATGTACTACTGCCAACAGCCAACAAGGTTGGGCTACAAAATGACTAGGCCAACAACAAGACATACAATTAATGACAAATTGAATCAGAAATTGGAAAAAACATAAAAACAACGATTAGTTGTCAGAATACAACTAAAAGTAGGGTAAAAGCAACAAACAGTAGCGGTCTTTAATTGCATAATGACAATGAGACCCAATAACTTTGTGGCATCACAAAAACAAAATATAATGATGCTAAATTCAAAATCAATTGGCAATAAAATTGCCGTAGCAAGAAAGAAAATTAATCTTTCACAAGCCGAACTTGCGCAACAAGTTTCTATCAGCCCTCAAGCAGTTGGCAAATGGGAACGTGGGGAATCTATGCCTGACATCACTACTTTAAATCGACTTGCGGAAATTCTTAAAGTTGACCTTAACTACTTCTCTGACAGTTTTCAAGTAATTGATGCCGAAACAAAAGCTTATGAGTCATTTAAAAAGCAAACGGTAGAGACTCCAAAGCCAAAATCAAGAAACGATCTTGATTGGAATTGGGATATGTCTCAGGGAAACTGGATTGACGCTGACTTTTCGGGTCTAAAGAACCTGAAGGAAAAATTCAGTTCTTCAAATATAAAAAACTGCAAGTTCGTGAACTCAGATTTATCAGGAATGATTCTTGGAAAAAATAATATTGAACGCTGTGATTTTTCAGATTCGGACATCAGGGACAGCAAAATCCAATCCTCAAACCTCTTAAATAATCAATTCAATAAATGTTCATTTATTGATGCTGAATTTTTTAAAAGTAATATCGAAAAATGCAACTTCTCTGGAGCAGACTTTTCTGGTGCGGAAATACTGGAATCAAATTTGGAAAGCAATGCTGTAAATGACGTTGTTTGGAAGTTTACCAAATTCCTAAAATCAAACATTAGTAACATTAATTTCACAGGAACTTTTGAGGATTGTCATTTTGAACACTGTTCTTTTTATGGGGTTAAATTTGAAAATGCAATTATTTTGAATACCTTTTTCAAGTATAATGGTAGGTTTAAAAAAGTTCAATTTGTAAACTGTAAAGTGGATAGTATAACGTATGCATTTTTGAAAAATAATCAAGCGAACTTGGAAGGTATTACAATAATATCGTGACAATGGCCGAGAAACAATAGAAAAACGCCGCTGGTAACTTCGAATATGTATAATGAAAAATTACACCTTTTTAATCCTAAACCTCTTGTAGTGCCAAGACGTGAGGCTTCACCCAAAACGACAGTATAAAAAAGCAACAGAACAACCAAAAAGAGAAAAAGATGGACAAGCAAAATAAAAAACATTGGGAAACAGTTTACGAAACTAAAAACCCAGACCAAGTAAGTTGGACGCAAGAGAAACCGACAACTTCGCTTGATTTTATACACTCATTCGGTTTAACAAAGACAGCAAAAATTATAGACATTGGTGGTGGCGACAGTAAACTTGTGGACTATTTGCTGGACGAAGGATTTGAGAATATAACAGTGCTTGACATTTCAGCAAAAGCATTAGAAAAATCGCAACAAAGACTTGGCGACAAAGCGAAAAATGTAAATTGGGTTGTTAGCGACATAACAGAATTTGAACCGACAACGACATTTGATGTTTGGCACGACAGAGCAACATTTCATTTTTTGACAACGCAAGAACAAATAGAAAAATATTTAACAACAGCAAGAAATTCTGTAAACGGTTATTTAACAATCGGGACATTTTCAGAAAACGGACCGACAGAATGCAGTGGACTTGAAATAAAACAATACAGCGAAGAAAACTTAACAGCTGAATTAAATAAAGGGTTTGACAAAATTCGCTGTGTAACAGAAGACCACACGACACCATTTAATACAACACAAAATTTTTTATTTTGCAGTTTTAAACGACAAAACAGCGATACAAAAAAATGGGAGAATTCAAATTTGTCATAATAAATTGATAAAATATGTTTAATAAAATAATCAATACTGACAATTCAAAAACGACAATCTTAATTCGATTAATGGTTGGAGCGGTATTTCTTTCCGAAAGCATTCAGAAATTTTTATTCGCCGACAAACTTGGAGCTGGACGAATTGAAAAAATTGGGTTGCTTTGGGTCGGCTGACAAAACTTTGATGAAAAATGGAGCATAAAGCAACGTTAAAAGACATTGCCAAACTTTTTCTAAAACTCGGTAGTATCGGTTTTGGTGGTCCTGCGGTACACATTGCAATGATGCAAGACGAAGTGGTCACCAAAAGGAAATGGCTAACCGAACAGCATTTTTTGGACTTGGTTGGTGCAACCAACTTAATTCCTGGACCAAATAGTACGGAAATGGCGATCCATATCGGACATGAAAAAGGCGGTTGGAAAGGTTTAATAGTTGCAGGTCTTTGTTTCATTTTACCAGCCGTTTTTATTACAGGAATTTTTGCTTATCTCTACAAACAATACGGACAAATTCCGGAAGTACACCCTTTTATTTATGGAATAAAGCCGGCCATAATCGCCATTATTTTAGGAGCAATTTTTCCGTTGGCAAAAAAATCGTTGAAATCTGCTGAACTAATAACTATCGGATTACTTGTTTTACTTGGTTCATTATTCGGTATTAACGAAATTTATTTAATGTTTGGAGCTGGATTTTTGGCTTTGCTTTTGGCGTATGTAAGAAACAAAAAACAGCATCATCTCAACAGTATTCTGCCATTAACGGTATTACAAATTACCAACACTTCCCTGCTTTCTGCCACCAGCACAAAGCTGTTTTGGATTTTTCTAAAAATCGGTGCAATACTCTATGGAAGTGGCTATGTTTTATTTGCTTTTCTCGACACAGAATTAGTTTCGACAGGGCTTTTAACAAGACAACAATTAATTGATGCCATTGCAGTTGGACAATTTACCCCTGGACCTGTTTTTTCTTCAGTAACATTTATCGGTTATCAAATTAACAGCTGGTCAGGTGCGATTATTTCAACAATCGCCATATTTTTGCCTTCTTTTGTTTTTGTGGCTTTGCTCAACCCAATCGTAAAGAGAATGCGAAATTCAAAACTATTTTCAGCATTTTTAGACGCTGTAAATGTAGCATCAGTGGCTATAATTACATCTGTCTGTTTGGAAATGGGCAAAGACACCATCACTGACTGGCGGACAATTTTGATTGCAGTTTTGAGCATTGCAATTGCATTTGGATACAAAAAACTAAATAGTGCTTTTGTCGTTTTAGGCGGTTCATTCATCGGATATTTATTGACATTAATATGACGACAGACATGATAGAAAGTTCAGTGCAAGATGCTACGTCAGTAATCCAAGCCCAAAACCATTTTGCGGTCATTGTAGCTGGCGATAAACTTGTCATTGAAATGGAGCATTACGGGAAAAATAATGTAATAAAGGCGTACCCATTACGTTATATTCCTAATTGCTTTGCAGAAACTCACAGTTGGACAAAATAGCAATGTTTCATGACGATTCTGGAAATTGGTTTTCACTCGCACAAATAAATCTGTAAACTATGAAATCTATTTTTAACCCCGCAAATAGAAACGAATTGATTGATAGAATCAACAATTTAGATGAAAATAGTACAGCCGTTTGGGGTAAAATGAATTTGTATCAAATGTTAAAGCATTGCACATTATGGGATGAATGGATACAAGGCAAAACCGTATACAATAGAGTATTTATCGGAAGGATTCTAGGGAAAATAATGTTGAAAAATGCATTAAAGGATCATGCTCCTTTACAACATAATTCCCCAACCATTGCTGCTCTGAGAATACAGGAAAAAAGTGGGAACATTCCAATGCAAAAGGCTGAATGGATATCAATAATTGAGAAATATGCCAGTTATTCAAACCCGAATTTTGTTCACGCTTTTTTTGGAAAAATGACAGAAGAGCAAATTGGGCAATTCGTTTACAAACACACCGACCATCACCTTAGACAATTCAATGGTTAAGATTTTGATAAAATACCGTCTTTGAGGGTATAGATAGTGTATGAATTAAATAATAGCGCTTTTTAACTAATTGGCAATTGTTGGGTGTAAATAATCGGCTGTCACAATTTCCTAAAAAACCTACATTGATTTCTACCTCAGAAACTAGTTGCAGGCACCAAATTAGCGACGGAACCAGCCGAAAAGCATTTCACCCTGTCGAAATCCATTTTAAGGCTTTAAGATAAGCAAAATTAGTTTTTATATATAAATGCAGCTGTTTTTTGAAATGGCTGCATTTTTTTATCTCTTTATTTTCGATTGGATTAAACAAATTAAAATCTGTTTTAAAATGTTATAAAAAAACAATTTATATATTAGCTGATAGAAAAGATGCTTAATTTAAAAGACCATAAATTGAATGAAATGAATTTCACTCCAACATCAAATATTGCCAATAAAGTCAGAAATACTAGGCTTCCAAGAACAAAACCTTTATTACCACTTTTTGAGCTGATTAGCAACTCTATTCATTCTATCGAAGAAGCAAGAAATAAAAGTATTATAAAAGCTAATGAAGGAGAAATAATAATTGATTGTCTCAGAAATGGTTTACCAGAAACATTAGAAAAGCTTGTAGAAATAGACATTTATCCCATACATTCATTTATTGTCAAAGACAACGGAATAGGACTTGACGAAGAAAATCTAAGAGCATTTATAGAAGCCGATACTGATCATAAAATTGAGATTGGAGGAAAAGGTGTAGGTAGATTTGTTTGCTTAAAAGCTTTCAAAGAGTTAAGTATAAAAAGTTTCTACATTGAAAATGAAATAACTAAATCAGTACAATTTGACTTTAAACCAACTAAAGAGGGTTTTCATAATTTCTCAAATCCTAAACTTAACGGCATTACTAATGGCTCTATTATTAGACTCAACAACATAAAAGATGAGTATCAAAAGTCCTTACCAAAAGAGTTGTCCGAAATAGCAAGGGAAATTGTGGCTCATTTTCAGCTATATTTCATTAGAAACACAATTCCGAAAATAATTATTAGAAACCAAAATAATATACAATTTGATTTAGGAACTCTTTTTAAAACTGAATTTAAATCGGATGTCAAATCAGGTGATTTCAATATAGGAGAAACAACTTTTGAATTATTTCTTACTAAATCATCAGAATTTCAAAGTCATAAAATACATTTTTGTGCCCATAATCGAAGCGTCATAACAGAAGGTCTTTACTCAAAACTTGTTGACCTTGGTAAAAAACCAATTGAAGAAGAAGATTTTAAATTCTTTTATCAAGCCCACATCGTTAGTGACATTCTTGACGAAAATGTTGACACAGAACGTATTGGATTTAATTTTCCTGATGGGGAAGATGAAGATGAAGACACAATTGATATAAATTTAGCTAAAGTTAGAAGAGCATCAATAAAATGCATTGAAGAACTTTTAGCTGAATATCTTGGAAATGTACGAGAACTGAAAATAGAATCATATAAACCTATCATTAACGAAGAACTACCTCAATATAAAAGCACAATGCACTTCAAGGCTGAGGAAGTTAAAAAGTTGCCCCCAAATTTATCAAAAGAACAATTAGATATTGAACTTTATAAAATTGATGCAGGCTGGAGATTAGAGGTAAAAGAAGAAAAAATTAAACTTCTTTCTGATGACAAAGATGTAACTACAAGAGAAGATTATAGAATTAAATATGAAAAATTTTTAAGTGATTTTAATGAAATTGGCAAATCTGATTTAGCAAGATACGTAGTTCATAGAAAGACTATTATTGAACTGTTGGAACAATTAATAGAAACAAACGGTGAAGGAAAATTTGAAAATGAAGATTTAATTCATTCAGTATTTTTCCCTATTAGAACTACATCTGAAGAAGTTCCATATGACAAACAAAATCTTTGGCTAATTGACGAAAGACTTTCATATCACTCATTTTTGGCTTCAGACAAAACATTTAACAGCATACCTCAAATATCTTCTACAGAGAGTGACAGAAGTGATTTATTAATTTATAATGAAGCAATTGCATTTTCAGATTCAAAAAATGCACCTCATAATTCCTTCACAATAGTGGAATTAAAAAAACCACAAAGAGATGATTACAAGGATTATGATGACAGCAAAAATCCTATTGAACAATCTGAAAAATATATTGAACTATTATTGGATGGAAAGGTAAAAGGTAGAAATGGTCGTGTAGTTGAAGTTGATAGAAGAACTCCTTTTTATATTTACATTATCTGTGATATCAGACCATCACTTGAGAAAATCTTAGAAAGAAGAGAGTTTGATAGAACACCTGATGGATTAGGATGGTTTAAAGTAAAAAGCAAATTTTACTCTGCATATTTTGAAGTTATGCCATTTGAAAAAGTATTAGATGATGCTAAAAAAAGGAACAGAATATTATTTGAAAAACTAAAGATAGAATAAACACTCGATAGCTAGGATTTACACCCATGTCTACAAAAAAAATCAAAAGCGATTCGTTAAGTCTCCATTTCTTGGTAACTTAGCTAAAAAATTAAATTATGGGACGCAATACTTCTAAATCGCTTGGTAATCATTTTGAAAATTTTAAAAGCTAGAAAAAATCAAATGGCTAAATTTTTTTGACAAATAAAGCTGTTGATGACTTAGCCATAAAGCGTAATCTACAATCCCTACCCATAAAGACAACAAAATCATGAAAAACCTCTTTTTCACTATACTTTTACTTATCAGCATCAAATCATCAGCACAATTTACATTTGACAAATCAGTGCTTGATTGTGAAAATAAATGGGTTGTTTTTCCACAAGACAGCAATGGATTATATAGATACGGTTTCATTTATGTGGATGCGCAAGCTGGCCTTGCCTTTGATTATGGTGGTAGCCTTAAGATTGATGCCACAGGAAAAATTAAAGCCTATCCTAAAGATGAAGGGGCTACAATGAGAACTCGTTTATATCCAAATAAATTCCAAGTTGCATTAATACATGAAGCCAATTTTGAGCAATTAAAAATAAGCAAAGTTCCAGATGGGCTTGCTGCTTATGAAATGAAAGAAGGCTCTGTCGAAAGATTGTACAGCTGGGGCTCTATTTATAATATTTGGGGCGACTGTAAAAAAGCATTGGAGTCCCTAGAAAAAGCTTATAAAATCAATAGCGAATACAAAGGATTAGATGTACAATTGGCACATTCTTACAATTGCCTGAATCAGTATGAAAAAGCTATTCCTCTATTAAAAAAAGCGGTAGCTGCAAATCCTACCGATCCCTACATCAATAAAGAATATATTTTTGCTTTGGCTGCTAATAAACAGCTGGATACAGCTATCGAATACTACAATCAATCTTTGAAAGTTTGTACTGATTCAACTTATGTTCCCGAAAATGCTTTTTATATATTACAAGGGTATTTTTATAAGATAGACAAAAATAATTTTAATAAGTGGTTAGCCGAAACAGAAACTGTAATGTCCACTAATCCACAAATAAAAAAAATAATAGATAACATGAAATTAGAAATGAAAAAGATCAAATAAACAAAACCAATTATTTATCATAACTACACCAAAGAAATTAACCAAAAAACAATTGTATGTCCTCAAAAATTCGCTTTAGTATTGCATTACTCTTATTCGCAGTTTTATTTTCAAACCTATCTAATGCCCAACCACAAAAAGGCAAATCGATCAAAGCCTCTATAGGGCTTGGTCTAAGTGCACCTTATGATGATGTCGATCTTAGTGGTTCAGGATTTTATGCACAAGGCGAATATGTAATTGGTATTACCAGATGGTTCGGAGTAAGACCTTATGCTGGTATCATTTTTACGTCGGCTGATAAAAATGAAAATCTACCCGGATATAAAGTAACTTCTGATGCGTTCTTGTTTGGCGGAAAAGCTCGTGTAATAGCTCCTATTCCCTACGTTGCTCCTTATTTTGAATTGGGTGTTGGTGGATCAATTGGTTCTTTTGAAACCTACACTCCTTTTACCAATATAAAAAAGAACGGGTTTTTGATGCATATTCCTTTCTCGCTTGGATTGGCTTTAGGACGACAACATAGTGTAGAATTAGAATTTACATATTATTTTCATCCAGAAGTTGAGCAATTTTCGGGGGCTGCTGCTATAGGGCTTTCATTTCCACTAAAATGATAATTTTCAAAAGAACAAACTCAAACATTTATTAAAAAAAGCCAGTTACAATTCTTATTTGATATTCACAAAATTGAAAACTCGCTATCGATGAAAAACAAAAAGTGGACAGTAAAAAAAGTATTCAAAACAATTTGGATAACAATTGGCATTGTTTTTACTTTTTGGTTATTCTATTCGTATCAATCACATGGAGTTAGTGAGCAATATTTTAAAGATGACAGTGTTATTTCTGTAAAAAATACAGACGATTTCTATTCTTTTACACCCAAAAAGTCATTTAAAAAAGTCTTCATTTTTTTTCCTGGTGCGATGGTCGAAACCAAAGCCTACGTTCCGCTTTGCAGAAAAATAGCCGAAAATAACATCAAAGTATATTTGATAAAAATGCCGTGGCGACAGGCTTCACAAGGTTATAATTTACCAAAAGAATTGAATTTATTTAGCGATACCTCCAAAACTTATATTCTTTCAGGACATTCGCAAGGAGCTAAAATGGCGGCACAATTTGTATTTGAAAACCCACAATTGATTGATAAACTGATCTTAATTGGAACTACTCATCCAAGAGATATTTCATTGGCAAAATCAACTATTCCGATTCTAAAAATATATGGTTCAAATGATGGTGTTGCCGACAAAAAAAGCATTTTTGAAAACAAAGATAAATTACCAATAACCTGCACCTTTGTTGAGATTAATGGTGCCAATCATGCTCAATTTGGCTATTATGGTTTCCAATTAGGAGATAACGAAGCATCCATTAGCAGAGAAAAACAACAAGCCGAAACTTTAAAAAGTATTTTGGATTTCATATACAAATAAATTCAACATGTTGATTTTCAATTTATAACATTAAAAAAAACAAACTGAAAGCTAAATTGAAAATCAATTATTTAAAAACATTGCAGATTTCATTAAAACAAGAAAAATAATATTAAAAAGACAAAATCTTGACAAACAACTTTCAGATCAGTTTTTTCATCGATTTTTTTAACATTTAGAAAGTATTATTACCTACCTTAGTTTTATAAAAAAAATTATTTTTTCACCCCAAAAACAGCCAGAGATTTCAAAACATTTTTTAAAATGTCTTGACAACACCGCTAACTCGTTCGGTTACCAATAATAAACATAAACGCGAGAATATTGAAACGGGATAAAGTAAGCAACGCTAAAAAAACAAACGAATGAGTAATTCTAAAAAAATCAAGTCCTGTATTGCATTCATCTCAATAGTAACATCACTTCTTGGTTCCAATTTGGCTGATGCGCAAGTCAAAATCGATTCTACCAAAAAAAGCAACGTGAAATTTTCGGGCATGCCAATGATTAATTACAACAGAACTCAGGGAGCTGTTGTAGGTGCTATGACTTCGATTTTTTATAAAGTAAACAAAAAAGACACCATTTCGCCACCGTCACAATCGATGCTGATAGGAATTTATACAGCCGAAAAGAGCTGGATGGCTGGTTTTGTCCAACAATTTTATTTAAAACAAGATAAATGGCGTGTAAAAGCAGTTGCATTCAAAGGAAATATCAATTACCAGTTTTTTAATGGAGATCCATCAACTAATGTAGGCGATTTTGAAGATTATACGAATGATGTAGTAATGACTTATGGACAGGTACAACGCAAAATCTGGAAAAGATTATATGGAGGTTTATATGGCGAATACAATAATTCTAAAACCTATTTTAGAGCACAAAACGATTCGCTGGACGAACGAAATCTGAGCAATATAGGATATGTATTGAGTCAGGACAGTCGTGACAATGTGTACTACCCTGCTACAGGTAAATTTATAAATCTTTTGAATCAGTTTTATCGGGACTGGACAGGAAGTGATAATGAGTTTAACCGTTTTAAACTGAATTACAATCAATTTTTTGATATAAAAAAAGATCAAAGACACATTTTGATTGGTCGAGCTAATTTGGAAATTGCAACGGGCGATGTTCCTTTTCAAGCGCAGGCTGTTGTGGGACAAGATGACATCAGAGGATATTCGGAAGGAAAATACAGGGGTAATCAGGTTTATGCCCTTCAGTCGGAGTATCGATATACATTTAATGAATCCAGATTTGGTATGGTTGGATTTGCCGGAATCGCAGCTGCTGTAGAAAAATTCTCAGATGTTTTTGATTCACCCATTTTACCTGGTGTGGGAGCTGGAGTACGGTATCAACTCATTCGTTCGATGAAAATCAATATCGGTGTCGATGTCGGTGTCGGAAGGGATGACTATAGTATAACATTTAGAATTGGTGAGTCCTTTTCAAGATAACATTTCTTCAATCTGAAGTTAATTTTAAAAAATATACTTCGAATTTTAATGAAGAAACCATTTGTATTAAACCAATGAATAACAGCCAAGCATTACCGCCTGATTTAAAATCCGTTATCGGAACTGATAAAATTGATTTTTCGATCATTGCCAATAGAAAAGTACCTTTAAAAAACTCCTGGTCACTTATTATTTTTGGAATTATATGGTCCGCATTTATCAGCATATTTGTTGTTGCCTTTCTAGGACCGCTTTTTAAAGGAGAAGACGTTCATTTTAAAGTAAATGATGAACCAACCACTGGAAGCTGGGATAATTTTGAACCCTTATTGGTACCAACGATATTCATTAGCGTTTTTGTGATAATTGGAATTGCTATTTTATTCAGCGGAATTTATTCTTTTTTTCAAAAAGGGGGATATTTTGTAGCTACAGAAAATAGACTTATCCATTATCGCAAAGGAACTATTAAAACCTATGACTGGGAGCAATTTTCAGGAAATATGGAAATAAATAGTGCTAAACAAGACATGTCTATGGAGCTCCGAACTGGAAAAATAGTAAGCCGAAAAAAGAGACCAGACGAGTTCGTGCCTGATATTGTCTATATTTCTGGTGTTCCAAATGTTTTGGAAATCGAAAGAATCTGTAGGGTCAGAATCAAGGAAAATGATCCAACTCCTGCTACTGTTTTAAATGCCTAACAACATTATATTTATATCTAAAAAATTAATGACTAGAGCATTTAGCAAAAAGAGCTAATATTTTTACAACAGCAATTACAACAAAAATGATCGTTCTTGCAGACCACCCTGATGAACCTGATGGTTCACGGCTATTAATATTAGAAAAAACAGCTTCTCTATTTCCAACCAAAATTTCAGTCAAACTTGGATCAAAAGCAACATAACCTGCCATTGCTGAAATGCAGGTCATAAAAAAATCAGACAGTTTGTTCGCATTATAACGGCTGGATACAATATTTACCAGGCTTCGCATTTTATCATCCATTTCGATAGAACTAAAACAAGACAATAAAGCATAGAAACTTCGGTACTCTACGTATGAAATAGCCTGCATGTTCGAAGAATTTCCATGATGTAAATTCACCAAAATAAAATCGATTTTTCCAATTAATTTCTTGTTCAGTTGAAAAAGAGCTTCTTCTGGAAAACAACTTTTAAAATCAAAAATATCACTAATCGCATCAAACTTATTCTGAGACAAATTTTGATCAAAAAACAATACTAAATCATCATTAAGAAACTGACTAATAAAAGCTTGAATGCTTGAAGCATCGTATTCTCTTTGCGGAGCTGGAAAACTATTCCTGGAATAGTTCTTCTTAGCAAAAAGATTGAATAAAATACGGTTTGAAACTACAAAATAAAGGGCTGTACGGTATTCTTTTAAAGCCAAGACCAAGTTATTGGCAACATTTACATCAATGTCGGGATTTATCTTTTTCTCAACATTTACCTGCTTTTCAATTCGGATTATATCTTCTGCAGAAAATAATAGAATATTACTTTTTTCTATTTTTAACTCTTCGAATAACTCTATTATATTCATACGTAACGATAAAATTTAAAACACAAACATAATCTTTTTAACTCTTTTGCAAAAGATTACTTAAAATATATTTAGGAACATTTACTTACTAAAAGAGGTAGAAAAGCACAAATAATACCAATTAACACACTTACACCAGCAAAAGGTTTATTATCACCAACCTCGCCTGTAAAAACAGTTACTGCAGCTCTGTTCCTATCAAGTGTTTTCTTTATATTTTCATCAAAAGCATTATAGTATGCCATAGATTGTATTACTGGTGTAAAAAATTGAACATTGATTTTCTTTTCATAATATGGAATGATCAAAGATAATAATTGACTTATTTTTTGATCCGTCTCAACGGTTCTGAAATGGGACAATAGATCATAGAAAGATTTGAATTTAATATAAATGATATTTGAAAAAGTATCTCCTCCCGCTGACATTTGAGAAAGAGCAAAATCCAATTTTGAAAATACTTGTGAAGTCATTTTGTAGATTGCTTCTTCAGGCAAATAATCTTTTAAATCTAAAAGCCAATCAAGCTCTTCAAAACTATCATAATCGTTTTTTGAAAGTTTTAAACTAAAGAAAGCAACCAAATCATCTGCTAAAAAAAGAGTAATAAAGGTTTTAATTTTTTCTTCTGAAACAACGACATCATCAATTGGAAAATGATTTTTGGATAAATTATTATGGGTAAAAAAATTAAATAAAACCCGATTCGAGAGTACAAACAATAATGCTTCTTTGTGTTCCTTGAGCGTTACAATTAAATTTTCACTTGAATTTGTGTCAATTTCAGGGTTTGTTTTTTTTTTCGAAGTTTATTTTTTTCTCAGTTCTAATAAAATCATTAGAATCAAATTCCCAAATCTGATCCCTTTTTAAATCTAATGCCGAAAATAATTGAATGATATTCATACTGTTATAAAATCAAATTGTGGTTTGATAAAAAAGAATACTGAGCATTAATAACCTATTAAATAAATTGTAAATTGCTCATCCATAAAAATCCAATTTTAAAAAATGAACACTATAATAAACCAACTATTTGAAATTGAAAAAAAAGCATTGGAACAAAACATCGATGGTTTTGACCGCAATCTAAAAAGAATTTATCATGAATTGGAAGAAAAAGGATATAAAATTGTAAATCCTTTGGGCACCAATTATGACGAAAGAGACAGTTCTATTGATGCGAACATCCTGAATGCAAATTCAAAAAAAATCACAAAGGTAATCAGACCTACCATTTATAAAACAGAAAACGATACGTTTCAACTGATTCAAAAAGCAGTTGTTATCGTAGAATAATAGATCATCACATGAAGAATATCAATATCGGAATTGACTTAGGCACAACAAATTCGGGAATTGCAAAGTATGAAAACGGAAAAATCAGCATTTACAAAAATCCTGTTGGATTCAAAGACACGATTCCGTCTGTAGTTTCATTCCGAAAAGGGCGCATACAAATTGGTGAAAAAGCGAGAGAACACAGTGCAACAAATGCTGAAAATGTTTTTTCGTCGTTTAAACGAAAAATGGGTTCGGATGAAGAGTATTTCATCAAAGATTTGGATAGAAATTGCAGCCCAATTGAACTTTCATCAATGGTTTTGAATGAGTTAATTAATTTCGCTCAAGGCGAAAGTTTGAAATCTGCTGTCATTACAATTCCTGCTTCGTTTGACACGATTCAGTCAAATGCCACTAAAAAAGCGGGTTATCAAGCAGGTTTCGAAGAAATCGTTTTGCTTCAGGAACCGATCGCCGCTTGTTTGGCCTATTCTAACTCCTTACAGCTTGAAGTTACATCCGAAAAAAAATGGTTAGTCTATGATTTTGGAGGAGGAACTTTTGATATCGCTTTAGTAAATATCAACGAACGTGACCTCAAAGTAGTTGATCACAAAGGTAATAATTTTCTAGGCGGAGTCGATTTAGATACTTTGTTTGTTGAGAAAATTATATGTCCGAAAATAGAAAAGGAAACTCAGGAAAGTGGTCTTTGGTCGAAACTGATTGCTAAAGAAAACACTACCTATAACAAACTGTTCTTTGAACTTCTGTACAAAGCCGAAGAAGCTAAAAAAGAACTTTCGATAAAAGAAACATCAAACATTGAAATTGATTTTGATGAATTGGATATTTCATTGGACATAGACATTCGTAGAGAAGAATTTGAGGTAATCATCCGCTCGAAGTTTGAAGAATCTTTTCATTTAATGGAGAAATTGATCAAAGACAATCATTTGAGATTTTCAGATATTGAGCGCATTATTCTTGTTGGTGGAACCACTTACATTCCGTACATCCGCCAGCAATTACAAGAAAGAACGCAGATTCAGGTTGAAACTAGTTTAGACCCAACAACTGCGGTAATCATAGGTGCAGCTTATTATGCGGGTTCCAAACCTTCGGAATTAGTGGAAGAAGAAATTCTAAATGAATCTAAAATCGAACAAAGCAACATTCAGGTTGAAACAATTTATGAGCCTCATTCTAAAGATTCTGAAGAGTTACTTGTATTTCTTTTACCAGAATCTTTTGATGGTTATTATAGAATTACCAGATCCGATGGCGGCTTTGATACAGGACTTTTGAAAGCCAATAAAAAAATTGCCGAATTTGTGCCTTTGCTTGAAAAAACAACTAATCAGTTTACGCTCTTTTTATACGATCACCAACAAAAACAAGTGTATAGCAATAATAGTATTCAAATTACGAATGGCTTATACAGTATTTTAGGGCAGCCGATTCCTAACGACATTTGCTTAGAATTGGATGAAGAATCGGGTAAAAGTCACATGGAAATTATTTTTAAGAAAAATGATATTCTGCCATTAAAGAGAACCATCTATAAAACCTGTTCCAAAAACATATTAAAAAACTCCGATCAAAAACTGATTATCAATGTCGTTGAAGGAAATGCCGGAAGCATGATTGGCAGCAATCTCTCCATTGGTTATATCGAAATTTGCGGCAGCAATTTTGAGCAAGATTTGCTAAAAGGAATGGATATCGAGCTTAATTTTAAAGTTTCGGAATCCCGTGATTTGAGTATTGATGTGTATATAAGCGCTTTGGATTTAGAAATAAACGAAGTCTTTAATCCACATCAGAGAAAGGTTTCTATAGAGAAATTAACTTCTGAAATCAAAAACGCTTTAGATGCTGTGATTGAAGAAATTAGAAGCGAAGAATCAACTGAAAATTATGAATATTTAGCCAAATTAAAAAGATCAGAAGAGTCTTTAAGCGTACTTTACAACGAAGCTCTGGAAAACAAAAATGATGCTTTAACGGATAAAAAACATCAAATCGATGAGCTGAAAAAAATCTATATTCAGGAATTTGATGATATCATCAGACACAAGCATGTATTATTTGAGTTGGATGAATACAACAACATTAAAAACAGTCTTTCTTTTTATATCGAAAAAGCAAGTCCCCGCCAAAAAGAAGAATTCGAAAAGATCATAAAAAACGAAAAGGAAGTTCTTCAATCCAACAATAAATATTTGATTCGCAAAAAGAACAAAGAACTCGATAGTCTGTTGGATAATATTTATCACAACCGAGAAGAAAGTTATATTGACTATTTTTATTATTTCCGATTTGAAGATCCTAGCGTTTTCAAAGACAAATCAAAACACAATAAATTGATACAGTTGGGAGAAAAAGCCATTGACAATTCTAACTTAATTGAGTTAAAATCGATCTGTCATCAATTGTATGATTTGTTAATTGTTAAGCCAAAAAGGAAAGACGATTTCAACACATTTGATGGAAATCTTGGAATAAAATAATTAGTGTTTTTTAACCATATAAGGCATGTAAGGTCATTTAAGAAAAGTGGAAAAAAACTTAAATGACCTTACATGCCTTATATGGTAAATTTTCTAAATCGCTTCAAACATTTTGCCTGGCAAAGGGCGGATTACGCCTTTCAATTCCATATTGAGCAGTAAACCTGAAATTCTGTAAATTGGAAAATCACATTGTAAAGCGATGATATCCAACAATTCTTTACCGGTTTTCAAAAGGTAGTCGTATATTTTTTGTTCATCGTTATCGAGTGTAACAAACAATTGTTTTTGAATAGGTTTGGTTTCTTTAGCAATATCCCAATTCAGGTTATAAATCAAATCGGCAGCGCTAGTGAGTACGTTTGCTTTTTGAGTTTTAATCAAATTATTACAACCCTGGCTGTATTTATCGGTAATGCGCCCTGGCACTGCAAAAACATCCCGATTATAATCATTTGCCATATTCGCCGTTATAAGTGAACCTCCTCTATCAGCAGATTCGATGACAATCGTAGCTTCGCTCATTCCGGCTACAATTCGATTACGGCGAACAAAATTTTCCTTATCTGGATTAGAGTTGCTCCAGAACTCGGTCATAAAACCGCCATTTTGCTCCATCTTAGACATGTATTTTTTATGCGTTTTGGGATAAATTTGGTTCAAACCATGAGCCAACACACCGATTGTTTGCAAATCGTATTCCATTGCGAGCTGATGCGCCACAATATCAACACCATAAGCAAAACCGCTCACAATTATGGGATTCAGAGGTGCTAAATCTTCTATGAATTTTCTACAAAACTCTGTGCCGTATGAAGTAATTTGTCTGGTTCCGACTATGCTTATTACTTTTCGATCTTTCAAATCGATATTACCTGCCGAAAATAGTAGAACTGGTCCGTCTATACAATGTTTCAAACGATCTGGATATTTTTCGTCTTGAAAAGTGAGCAACTCAATGTTGTTTTTTTGAACATAATCCAACTCTTGTTTGGCTTTTTCAAAAATAGATTTGTCTTTAAAATTTTTCAGCAATACAGAACCAACCCCATCAATTGCGGCGAGCTGTGTAGCTTTAGCTTTCAAAACATTTTCGGCAGTTCCAAAGTGATTAAGGAGTTTTTTGGCCATAATATCTCCCACTCCCTCAACCCGAAGCAAAGCCATTAAATAAAATATATTTTCCTGTGACATATCTTACAATTATACAATAAATATTTGAAATCTAAACAATTCAAAAAATCAAAATTGGCATTTATTCATCAAAAAAAGTTACTTTATTGAAATTAAAAATAAGAATTCATTAAAGACCAAATTTTATAAACAACTGACAATGATTAACATGCAAATTGTTAATAAAAATTGTGAATAAAATTTTGATAACTATTCACGTTGTATAACTTTGTTAACATGAAAATAGAACTTTACATCGCGCAACTTTTATACCGTTATCAATGTGTAACCGTTCCAGGTTTTGGAGCATTTTTGACCGAAATTCAATCGGCTCAACTGCTTGAAAGCTCTCATTCTTTTTTCCCACCAAAAAAGATGATTTCTTTTAATACTCACATCAAAAACAATGATGGGTTATTAGCCAATCATATTGCTCAAACCGAAAAAACATCTTACGATTACGCTGTAAGCGCCATCGAATTTGAGGTGTTGAATTGGAAAAAAGCATTACAAGAAAATCGTACTTTATCAATAAAAAACATTGGTGTGCTAAGTTTGAATGCGGAAAATAATATTTTCTTCACGCCAAACGAGCAAACCAATTATTTGGCAAAATCTTTTGGACTTACTTCTTTTGTTTCGCCAGCAGTGAAAAGAGAAGAATTACTTTCAACTCCAGAAATTATAACAGAAAAAGAAATTTCAGTAATCGAAGAAGAAAGACCTGTTTACAATTTCGTTCCTGAAACAGAAATTAGATCAAAAAATACGTATCTAAAATATGCAGCCGTTTTCGTTATCGGATTGGCTGTTGCCGGATCAATTGGGTACCCATTGTATCAAAACCAAATTACCAATGAAACCCTTTTGGTAGAATCAGCGGTGCAAAAAAAGGTACAAACTAAAATTCAAGCAGCAACTTTCTTTATTCAAACTCCAATTCCAGCCGTTACACTTTCTTTAAAATCAGAAAAGAAAGAAACAGCAAAATTACCGTATCATATCGTGGCTGGCGCTTTTAGAAGTGAAGCAAATGCTAAAAAAAGATACAATCAACTAATTTCAAAAGGTTTTCATGCAAGAGTATTAGCCATTAACAAAAACGGACTTTATCCTGTACTTTACGGCAGCTATACTTCTTTTGCAGAAGCAGAAAAAGAGAGAAATAAAATCACCGAAACAGACAATCCCGAAGCTTGGATTTTGATTGAGTCCTTGTAGAAAGTCTAATCTTTTCAAATAAAAAATCACGAATAAAGCTCTCTTAAAAAAGGGTTTCATTCGTGATTTTTCTTTTAATACTTTCCGATTCTTTACAAACACAACTACAAAGTAATTTTAAAGCGATTTTAGACTCAGTTTTGTCAAAAATTCGTCATAATACAAATAACAAGCAAAAAGGCTTTAAAATCGCTGAAAAAGCTTTTTGAGACACGAAGTCCATGCCAAACAAAACTTCATTATTCATTTTAACACACTTTCGATCGAAATCAATTGCAAGATTATTACAGCTTTATTTAAATTAATTTCCTCAAATAAAAAAAGTTCTAATAAAAATGTTAAATTTGATAATAGAAAATACGTTTTTCTACTCCTCAGAAGTTATTTCTAAATCTAATGCTAATTTTCATTTATTCTTTTAAATTAAAAAATATGAAAAAAGTTACATTTGCCCTTTTACTGTCTTTTTCTGTTTTTACTTCTTTACAAGCTCAAAATGATGAGCCTCAAAAAACAATGGAAATCTCTGGTCTTGTGATGATGGACAGCGGTTATGATTTTGGAAAAATGAATCCCGATTGGTTTGATATGATGAGACCTACTAAAATTCTGGATAGTAATGGTAATGAATTTCAAAATCAAGGCAACGTATTTTTTGGAGTGAGACAAAGTACCTTAAGCTTTAAAAATTATTTTGATACTTCATTAGGTAATGTAAAAACAGTATTTGAATTTGATTTGATTGGCTTTGGTAAGGATGCAGGATCTACTGCCTTTCACTTGCGTCATGCGTATATCCAATTTGGAAAATTTACTATTGGACAAACCAACAGCGTATTTGCTGACATGGATGTATATCCAAATCTTATCGATTTTATGGGACCAAATGGTGCTGTTTTTACTCGAAACATTCAAATTCGTTATACACCCATTTCGAATGAACACCAAACCTTAGCAATAGCATTAGAACGTCCAGGAGCTACAGGAGATAAAGGACAATATGGAGAGAACTTTGTTTATGCCTCTTTGCTAGATAATGTGGCTTTTAGATTTTCAGTGCCTGATCTTAGTGCCGAATATCGTTACACCGACAATTGGGGATATTTAGAATTAGCAGGGATTCTTAGAAGCATAAAATGGGAAGACAACAATACCGATGCTTACAACATACACGGAAGTACTTTGGGTTGGGGACTTAGTTTAAGTACAAAATTACAAATCGCTAAGAGCATTGTTTTTAGAGGAGCATTTACAACAGGTGCTGGAATTCAAAACTATATGAATGATGCTGATGCTGATTTAGGAATCAAAAGACAGTACAACAATACGCTCACTCCTATCACAGGAGAAGCCATTCCGCTTATTGCTATAGCGTCGTATTTTGATATTAATTGGAGTCCTAAATTAAGCACTGCGATTGGCTACTCGATCATGGATAATAAAACTACCGAAGCTCAATTGTCAACAGCTTATAAAACTGGGCAATATGCGAGTGTCAATTTATTATATTCGCCAGTGAAAAACTTGGTTTTAGGTCCAGAATTACAATGGGGTATGCGTCAAAATAATGACTTTGCTGGAGATCCTGCTTTCAATCTTCCGGCTGCACAAGGAAATTCTGGTGTAGATGTCAAATTACAATTTTCGGCACGATATAGTTTTAATAATACCTTTTACAAAACACATTAAAGAATTAATCTTCAATCATTTTCCAAAGCAATTCAAAAGTTTCCTCAGTCAATGCTGTTGCCTTTTCTTTAGCAATTTCATTTGAAATAAGGTAAGAATACAGCCCATTTATTTGCGCAGTAAAAAGAGAGAAAATATAAGCAACAGGCATTGGTTTTATAAGAACCAAATCAATTCCGTTTTGAATTAAAACATAAAGAGGATGTTCTTCCTGACTCAAAATTTTAGTCATTTCTGATTTAGAATAAGGAGAATTATTGAATTGCTGCAGGTATTGAAATTCAGTTATGTTGTCCAAATTCCAATTGAGAGAAGCTACAAACAATGATCGAAAAGATTCTTTGGAGACCGAATGGGATGCTATACTTTCAATTATAAAATCATCCATTGATTTCATTATACTGTTGTAAAGACTAACAATTAGAATTTCTTTAGTAGCATAATAATTGAACAATGTTCCGGTAGCAACACCAGATTCCTGTGCAATTTTGCTAGTTGCAGTACCATGAAAACCATTATCAACAAAAAGCTTTAGAGCTGTTTTTAAAATCTGTTCGTTTTTATTCATTTTATATAAATTGACTAATCAGTCGTAAAGATAAAATAAAAAATTTAACAAAGAAAGAGGATTAAAAACAATCCGTTTTTTCTCCTTTCTAAAAGAAAAACGGATTGCTTTAATTTTTGAGTTTTAATTCAAAAAATTATACTTCTCGGATTGTTGAAGCATCTGATAAAGCCATTGTAGCTATTTCATCTTTTCGTTTAAAAGCAACTCCTTTGTGCTTTTGCATATAACGAATTAAATCAAAAGTTGCCTTAACCATTTGCGGTGTTCCTCCTATTCGATCATGAAAACTGATCGATAACTGTCTTCTTTTGGTCGTACTTTCAAGATACAACTGATCAAATTCGGCTTTTACCTGATTGAAAAACTGATCTACAGAAAAGTTTTTACCTTCAATCAAAACAATATCATTACAACGCAACGTATAAGGTACCACAGCAAAATCTGAATTATTAACTTTGATGATAAAAGGTTCGTCCCTACTCAGATCATCAATGTGGTATTTGAAACCGAGTTCTTGCAAAATCTTCAACGTATTTTCGCCACGTCTCAACCAATTGGCATTGTAACCAATTGCATTAAAACCCGCAGTTTGCTTGATGGCATTAACTCCTTCTTGAATAAATTTCTTTTCGTCATCATAAGACATGTTGTATTGGGAACTCCAATTCATACCATGAGCTGCAGCTTCGTGTCCACGTTGCACAATTTCTTTGGCAAGATTAGGATTTTTCAACACCGCAGAACCTACCATGTGCGAAGTCACTTTTACACCCAATTTGTCCCAATTGTCAAGCATTCTTGGAATTCCTTCTTTAAAACCATATTCAAACCAAGTGGCACTTGGCAAATCAACATATCCTTTTTGCATGTTCTGTGGAAAAGGGCTTTCGGCATTTATCGGTTGTCCTCCTGCTTCAAATTGCATCGAAATGGAAACCACTAATTGTGAACCATCTGTCCATTTTGAATGGGTTTCTGTTACTTTTTCTGTTGGAAAAGCCTGAATTATTTCACTTGGATTTACCATTCCTGCTAATCCTACCAAACTTCCTTGTTTTATAAAATCACGTCTTGAACTCATCTGATTATTTAATTAAATTATCTAACGAAATAGAATTTGAAACAATAAACTGTAGCAAAAGAGCGAAAAAAACAGCATGAATTAATTGAGACGGAAGTGCTTCCCAATTTTCAATCAAAGTGGTTCCAAAAACAAGTATGACCATAATAATTCCGGCGGCGACTAAAGCCGGTTTCGTAAATAAGCCAACAATCAATAATAACCCAACTGCAAATTCGGAAATGGGCAAAATATAACTAAAAGGAACTACCAATATTTTTGGCAAAAGCGATTTTTCAAAACTACCCACCATCCAAGAACTAAATGCCTGCAATTTTGGTAACCTAACGATTCCATGACCAAACATACTTGCACCAATAGCAAGTCTCAATAAGAAATAAACTGTTGTATTCATTTTTTTTACATTTAAAATTAGATTACAAAGTTGCAATCGTTCTCATTCCCCAGCTTGTATAATCATTGGGAATAATTGTACATTTGTTAGTATGGAAATTAGAAATTTGTATCAGCCTTTTGAAATGGAGTTGTTAAAAATTGACGACTATCAAATCCGTGAGCATAAAAATTCTTTTTTTGAAATGGTTTTTGTCCTGGAAGGCAGCGGAATACAAATGATTAATGATCATAAATTACCGTATAGCAACAACAAATTATTTTTGATTTTCCCTGAAGATATTCATGGATTTGAAGTTTCCTCCACCACTAGTTTTTTCTTTATTCGTTTTAATGACAGCTATTTAAAAACGCAGCCGAAAGAGTGGATTCAGAAATTAGAATTGATTTTTAACAATCATAATCATTTGCCAGGTTGTATATTAAAAAACGTACCTGATAAAGCTTTGATTAGAGCCTTGGTGGAAGCACTTATTCGTGAAAACGACAATCTACAATTTCAACAGCAGGAAGTTATAAAACAACTGATTAATACAATCATCATCATTGCTAGCCGAAATATTTTATTGAATCCGCCTACGGTTTCCGATAAATCAAAAACAGGACTTTCAGTTGAATTATTGAGTTATATTCATCAAAATATTTACGATCCCAATCAATTAAAATCAGAACGGATTGCAAAGGAATTTAATGTTTCTCCCACTTATATCAGTGAGTTTTTTAAAAACCATATTGGACAAAGTTTACAAGACTACATCATGACTTACAAGATAAAACTCATTGAAACAAAACTTCGCTATACCGATATGCAAATCAATGAAATTGTATATGAACTCGGTTTTAGTGATTCTAGCCATTTGAATCGTTTGTTTAAGAAGTACAAAGGGATAAGTCCAACCGAATTTAAAAAGAAGTTTATCAAATAATAGATTTGATTTTACGCTTGCCTAAAATTAGTTATCCTCTTTAAATAAAGAACCTCGCTTATCAATAAGTGAAGAGACATCGATATTTAATTTGGTTTCTTGACGTTTTTTATAGTATGCGGTATTTAATTCGCCAATAAATTTGTCCATTTCTTCTGAAATTAAATATAGCTTTTCGGACATTTCTCTAACTTCATTTTCGTCAAGGTCAATTTCGTTAATCAACCTAGTCATCCCTTTCATCGAAGATATCGGACGTCGAATAACATGTCCAATATCAAAAATCATTTGCTCATTGGAAACAATATAATCTATTAGAGGTGTGATATCGCTTGTGGCACCATACCATAAAATTTTTCCGCTTCTGTCTTTTTCGCAAATAGCCTGAAGCCAACGCCATCTGATAGTTTCATTGGCAACAATTCTGTATTGAAAACTAATGGGTTCCTCAGTTATATAAGCCTGTTTCATAACAGTTCGGAAACCGGGTAGATCATCTTCATATATTATTTCCACAATTTTTTCAGGATCTTTTATCAGATCCTCTGGTGTGTGTGAATAGTTAAAAATATCTGTCCCCTTGTTGCTGAAAATTATTTTTAAATTTCCTGTTTCCTTTATTTCAAACAAATAGGTATTACCAGGAACCTGACTGGTTATTTTTTTTATTAATTGCTCATTCTGTTTAAGCTTTACTTCCGCCTGTTTTCGCTCTGTGATGTCGTAGCTAATTGAAAGAAACTGATACACTTTCCCTTTTTCATCCAATAATGGTATAACGGAAGTATCGACCCAGTACAACGAATCGTCTTTTGCTTTGTTGCAAAACTCGCCTCGATAGGGTTTCCCGTCTTGTAAGGACAATTTCAGCTCCATAAAAAACTCAGGCCAATGGTATTTAGAGGAAATAATATCTTCTGGCTGCCCCAACAATTCTTCAGCTTTATATTTACTAATTTTACAAAAATTATCATTTACATAAGAAAAAGTACCATCCAATTCCGAAATACTTACACAAGAAGCTATATCCAGCGCATATTTATAATCTTTCAATTCAGTCCTACGTTCTCTTCGCTCTAAATGTATTTTGAGCATTTCGGTTACCATATTGATAAGATTTCTCTCTTCTTGCAAAAAAGGACCTTCATCGCTTTCCGGCATTGGTTCCAAATAAACTACTTCGACACTAACTTTGGTGTCTTTAGTCGTTTTCATTTCTGCTTTCTGACTAAATTCCGAAGGTTTAAAATTAGATGTAAAAAATTCAGCATCAGCAATGCAAATATGAGCAGCAGTTATTGCAGGAAATTGCCAACCAAAAACAAGTGTATCTGTTACTTGCTGAAATAAATCATCTGAAACTCCGTCCAGTTGTAAAATTCGGCTAACTGAGGAAAGTGTTTTAAGTTCTTTTACCCGCTTAGCAAGGTCGTAAACAGTATGTCCAGTGATATTTTCGGCTTCTTTACGCTTTTCAATTTCACGTTGTAATGCACTTAAACCATCCCGAAGATGATTGGTATTAAAATATTGTAAAAGAAGAATCGTTCCAAAAGGAATTATAGTACCGATCCATCTAGAAAAAGCATCATGAACTACTGTTGGCAACGGTAAATGACCACTAATTTCCAAATAAGCCAATCCAAAATCTGCAATTATAGATAATAAACCAAAAACCAATCCACCTCTCCAGCCCAATAAAAAACCCGCTGTAAATATTACACTCGCCTGAGAGAGAATCGCTGGTGAAGCTATTCCTCCTGCCGAATAACACGGAATTGTTATATACAACCATAACATGAATGTAAGAGACCAGCAGGCAATTCGCGTATGTCCTAAACTATTTAAATAAAGATTAAAAACAACTATAACGGCTGTACAACAAAGAAATGTTACCCATCTTCGCCATAAATCTGGGAAGCGATATAAACCCAAGATAAATACCACAAGAGTTACCACTATCCATATCATGACCAGCACATATATCATGTAACTTTGGTAGTTTTTTTCCTTATCAGGCTTAGCAAAGATGTTGATCATAAAAAATAATTTATAGTTAAAATGATCTAAACAGAAATCTTTCAGCATTGTTGATACTAATAACTTACGATGACTATTTCTTATAATAAATTGCAATAAGAATTTAATGGAACTCAAACCTTTTTTGATCGCAATCAGATGTTTTTATCCCTTTTTGAATGGGATATTGGCTACATATTTTGGGTTTTACTAATGTATGAAAAAAAATGGGAATTCTACGCTAACTGTTTATAATCAATTTACTACTTAAAATATAGCATAAAAAAACCAACCTTTTCAAATAATTACGAAGAGGTTGGTTAATGAGAATTAATAAAAAACTAATAATTTTTTGAATTCTAATGACTATCAGCCCTAATGAATACTTTCTATTGAAAATCTAATTTCTTTTTGAACATATTATCTTTAAAGTAATACGCTTGGTAAGAATGTTTACCTATTGAATACACAATTTCTATTATTACTTTATCTGTTCCTTTAGCTTTACTGAATACCAATCTTTTTTGTTTACTGGAAAGTTCCGTTATTGGGATAGTTTGTTCAAATTCTAAACCATTATCATCATCATAAGGATATTCAACAGCAAAATTTCCATCATACCATCTAAGTTTTCCAGCCATTTCTTCTGCCGTTTGGTTATATGCGATAGTAGTATTGTTATTAGCAAAAGCTAAATTAGCACCAGATTGAATTAACATTGCAAATCCAGATATTGACATAGCTGCATATCCAATTTTCTTGAAAGCGACTTCACTTAATCTAGGCAAAATCCATTTCATTGCCCAAGTAGAAAGTATCGCAGAAATAGCTACAATTACCCCTAAAGAAAAAACTTTCATACTAAGTAAACCAAAGAAAGCATATAAAATAATTTTTAAAAGATGTAAAATAATTTCATTTGCAGCTCTAGTTGCGATAATCTCTTCTTTAGTAAGACCATAACGCAAATAAAATCGGTTAAAAAGTAAGCCCACAGCACCTGTCAAACCTGATATAAAACCAGCAGAAAATCCAATAAGTCCCAATACAAAATTTGATGATTTTTCGGTCGCATTAATTTCTTTTGCTTTTTGAAAAAAAGAAGTCAAATTACTAACCAAAAAAATACCCATTACAACTTCTAAATAAACTGGATTTACATATTTCAACAGCCAAACTCCCAACCAAACTGCCGGTAAAGCAGCGGGTACAAAGTATTTTACAATATGCCAGCAAATATTCTTTTTGAAAGCAACAAGTCGAGAAGCTGAACTTGTAAATGTTCCAATGGATAAAGCTGCAGGAACTTGACTTACGGGAAGCAAAAGCCCTAAAACTGGAATAAGCATTAACCCTGCTCCACCTCCACAAATTGCACTAATTGAAAATGCTAAAAAACTAACTATAAGTACTATTATCAACGTTGTAATCATATTTTACTCTATGTTTAGGTAACTACTTTTTTACTTATTTTTAATAATAAAGTGGACTCAAAATTCTTTGACAATCTCTCTTTAACAATTTTGATGCCAAAGACATTAAAAATTTGTTATTTAGAATTTTATTATATTTTCTTGGTTAAAAATTCCTAGTTGTTTCTAAAAAAATAACTAAAAATCCTAGTGATGACGCCCATTTCTTATCGTTTATAAGGTTCAACTTTGAGGCTAAGTTCTTGCCAATCAATTACCGTGCCACCGCAGGATTTTTACATTTTTTCATTTTTAACCAAATGAAAAACTTCTCCGAATGGAAGTTGGAACTAATAAGAATGATTTAGAAGATTTATTAAATTGGTAATACCTGTTGGATATTTAATAAAAAAAGTCCGTAGTTGGTTTTATATACCAATACCAAACTTTACTAAAATGGAGTTTTAAGTAAGCGTTATTAAGATTTAATCAATTGATTTACAGATTAAAAATAAAAAAACTGATTAATCAGTCAATATTTTGAATAAAAAAATTAATTTGGTTTATCTCTTCCAACGAACTTTCCTTTTCCTAAAAGAAAATCTATGGCTTTAAGGATGTTCTTATCTAATATTTCTTGAGTTTTTAATCTCGCTAAATAACGAATAATCTCTTGTTTTCGAGAAACTGATAATTGGTCAAAAACCGCTAAAGCTTTAGGGTTTTCATCCAAAGCTTTAGCGAAAGTATCTGGTATTTCTATTGCCCTGCTTTCTGGGTCAAAAGTTATAGTTAGGTTTATGATTTCTCCAATCCTTTTAGGAGAATTTTTGAGCATTATAGTATTTATGTAAAGACGCCATTCTCCACTATAGCGAACTAAAGTCTGCCTATAAGGATTCCCATTAACTGTACCCTTTATCGGAATGTGTCCCTTCTCTTTTCCTGCTTGTTTGAATACTTTTTGAAGAACTTCTTTAGGAACGAAAACGAATGGATTTATTCCAATGATTTCAATTTTTGCGCTAAATGATAAGATTTCTTTTGAATTCATTTAAAATAATTTATAAAAGCATTTTTAAATATAAATCTAAAATAAGGGTATTACTCAAGATCATTTATTTACAAAAATATCAATAACTAAATCCGTTTCAAAACAGCTTAAATTTTTCCAAAATCTAAAAACTTGTTAATCAAAAGAATTACAGAGGCAATACTACTTCCAAAAATCATTACTTTCTCATAACTATCCTTATTGAGATACATTAATAAAAGTAAAAGGCTAATGGCAATTATCAATATTGGTAATTTTAGTTTATTGAAAGTACCGTCTTTACTTTCATCCTCGAATTGTTTCATAAATATGGCATCCTTTTCCTTATTGGATTTGCTTTTATACATTACATATATCCGAAAACTATAACTCATAATTTTTAACCTACCAGTCAATTTATCATGATTAATTAACCCCAAATCCATTAGTTGCATCACTATTTCTTTGTTTTTATAATTTACAAAATGATCTTGGGCAAAGTCATACAGTACATTTTTCATTTCTATATTTTCGATTGAATCCCAAATTGTTGCATACACCTTATCATAATCTTTCAGATTAGAATTAAGAATAAATTCCATTTTCAAAAATGGTGGAATTTCGTTGTTATCGTCTTTATCAAAAACATCTTCAAGTGCAGCTGCTCTTTCTGGATAATTAGAATCCGACTTACTTTCAGGATTATTCAAATCCTTCTGAATCATACTTTTTATGTCTTGATTATTGACCATTGCAATGAAAATATATTCATTACTGAATGGATTTCTTTTTCCAGGATAATAGCCCTCGTAGGAAGCTTGCATCAAATCAAAAAAGAAAAACAAATTGCAGTAGTAGTTCAGTAGCAAATACGCCAAAAAAAGAATTAAGAAAAAACACAAAAAGAAGTAGAATATATTCAGACCCACATTCAAAAAAACAGTGTTTGCTTTGATATAACTGTTTTTATATAATTCTTTTAGCTTGAACTTACTGACTTCACCCATAGTAGGCTGCTGGAAACCAAAATTTAATTTATGAATAATCCCTTCATTATTTTTGCTTAAATCTAAAGCCCATATCGGTTTGCAATCGCAACCATAAGTATTGATCATTTTATGATTAGCAATATCACTTTGTGGTTCCGTCGGTGAACAATAATACCTCGCATAATCATTTATTTCATTCGAATAAAAAGCACAAACAAGGATGAAAGGAAATAATACAAAATAATTCAATATTCCTGAAGTTAGAAACTTTAAGTAGGCTTTACGTTGTACGCCTGTATTTTTAGCGACAGCGTTTGTTAGGTCAGCTTCTGAGTTGGTGTTTTCCCAATTTCTCCAATTTCTATAATAAATAATTAAGGCTACATGTGACCCAAAAAGGACTATGAAAGACATATACATTTGATCCAAGTACAACAATATCAATGGAAAAACAATCCCAAAGACAAACACCAACAGATAGAATTTTATCAGTGAATTATCAAAAATATTAGATCTAATATTTAAAATAATAACGTTTACAAAAGTGATATTTATTCCGACTAGCAAACAGAAATACAATGCTGTAATAGGCGATGAAAAGAAAAAGACTGCAATGACAGCCAAAAAACAAATAATCTTTACAACAAATAGATTCTGATATTCTTGTTTTCTACTGTTATCTGGGAATAGATGGTAAAAATGGCGTCTGGAAAAAAAACTCAATCTTCCACTATAAAAAATTGATGAATAAACTAAAGTAAGAAAGACAATCAAAAAACCGTATAATATGGTCATTAAGAAAGTATTATTAAAAGTAAAAAGACTCAAATAATCCAGATAAGACAAATTTCTCATGCCTAAAATATAAACAGGTAAATCTGTCTGCACACTTAATCTTTTAGCAAATACCTGATAGGAATCTCCTTGATAATCCATTCTAAAATTTTGAATGTCACAACCTGATAAAATACTTTCTAAGACCAGATTATTATGTGATCCAGATCGCACATTTTGAAGCAAGTTTTTATCAGGATTGTTTTGCATCAAAACAAAACCTTCCCTATCCACAAGCATATAATCAGTATCTGGTGGTAATTTTATTTCTTTTGAAAAATGTTCCCGAAAGGCAATTCCTTTTATAGCAGTTTTTCCAGAAACATCTGATTTTGTCTTTGAATCTTTTTTAGCATAAATCCACTGATATTCATTCGATTCTCTAGAAAAAACGCCTGTCAATACCGTATTAATTTCCTTATTTTGTAGTAATTTAAAATATTTCCTATCATTATATTTTCTAGGAAAAGTAATATCATCTTTGCTTAAACTTGCTGTCAGAAGTCCCTCTTTATTCATCCAAAAATAGGAATCCAAATATTGAATACCTTCATAACTATTGGAACTGCTAAAAGATTTGGTATTCAATAGCAGCGATTTATTATTTGCCAAAAACAAATTACTGTCTTTTATAGAATCTCCATCAATCATACTAATTTCGGAATTATTCTTCAAATACAATTTTCTAAAAGGATATTTGGAAACATTTATATCGCTAAAAATTCGATTTTGATTGTACAATTCCAAAGTGTCAATCTGCCTTTTAAATGAACTATCAATATGCTCAACCAATTGTTTTAAATCAGATTTGTTTCTGTCAGTAATACTTGTTTTCCAAAAATTGACCATACCAAAAATGACCAATAAAGCCACTAATGCACCCGTTGAAAAAGCAACAGTTATTAAATCCATTTGTGAAAGTCTCTCCTTTTCACTGCTTACAATTGGTTTCAAAAAACAAATACTTAAAAACAAAACACCTAACAATAACAAACTAAAAATTAAAATATTTGGTTTTATAAATTGCACAGTAGAATTAAAATAAGACGTACTAATTCCAGCTGCAACGAATAAAGTAAAATTAGTGTCTGGAATTTTAACCTGACTGGTATAATACCTTTTGGCAGACTTTTCGAATGTTATAAAACCATTATTTCTGGAATTCAAACACAAACTATCTTCATCTTTCAGACTGACATTTTGCGAGATTAAAATATCTTTTGTCAAGCATTTCCCTTTGATCACAGGACAAACCAAAAAAGATTTAAAATTGGAAGAATTATCAAGCCTTTTGATAAATTCATCTAAATCAAAACGGACGGTATCAGTTATAATCGCTATATTTTTGGACTCTCCCCTTCTTTTAAAATCAATCTTCCGAACCAATTCGATTTTTTTTCTGATTGTTTTAGAAGTGTCCAAATTCACAATTTCGATTTTATCAATAAAAACAGCATCACTTTTCAAATCTGAATTATAGGTTGCAATTATGCTATCTCTTTTGCCAGAACTGATTCCTTTGGCTTTATCATCAAAATAATTTTTTAACTGAGATTCAATTCCCCTAAAAACATCCAAATTATTGGCATCTTCTTTTATTTCGTTATTTGGTACAATAATCAACAAATACAAAGCCGTTACTATCCCAATGATTGCAGCTGTTATTATCGAATAATTATGGGATCTTAGTTTATCAAAAAAAGGGGTAAAAAGACTCATATCTTTAAAATTTATTTTTTTGAGTATTTGATAATCTTAAGATTTCATATTCATCATCTTTTTTGATAGAATACTATTTTCTATTAAATTATTATAAGCCAATTTCATACGCAGTAAAGTTGTATGAATAATAGATCATGCTAGCAAAGAGATGCTTATGAATTAAAAAAGCATTCCATAAAGTTGCTAAATTTTAGTACTTATATAAAAACTAGTAGAAGTATTGCTTAAAAAGCAGGTAAGATTGAGGATTATCTTGCTAAATTAAATAAAAAAGTGTTATAAACCACTCATTTTAAGTGATTTAATTAAATTTATTATGAAGCATTTTAATTAAGATTGATACTAGCTTTAAACATTCGTAGTTCTTCCCAACTGAATGTTTCTCCGTATTGCTCTTTTAAGCCACTCACAGATTCCTCTTTATAACCCACAAAAGCCTCAGTAAGTGCCAGTATTTTGTCTTCGGGTAAGACTTCGTTAATAGTAATCGTTTTGGACTGAATCAATTTGGTAAGATGTGACAAAATAGTTTCCTGATTGAACTTTCGCAGTATAGCAATTTCCTGAATACTGTGTTTCTCTAACCACAACTCATAGGTTTTCTCAACCGTTGATTTTTTGGGTTCTTTTTTATCCGTTTTGTTTGAAGCATAGCGTTCGGCATCAACTTCATCGTCAATCAATGTGATGTTAACTTTTTTGAAATCCTCAAAAACTCTTTCGATCATAATGGTTTTGTATCGCTTGATTTCATCAGATGTCAGTTTTTCTCTTGAAATAGGCTCTCCATTGACCAATGTTCCCACCATCAATTTTGCTTTCATCAATTGCAAAACAGCTTTGGTTTGCAAATCATCAAGTACAACTAATTCTTCAAAAAATGCTTTCGCCTTTTTCAGTTTTTTTACCTCTTCCATTTTCCAAAGAATTTCATAAACCAACTGATCCATAGGTGTTATAAAATAATTGAAAGCCGCATTGATTCGCTCTGAAATATGATTGAATTCCAGTTGCTCGTTTTGAAACAATTTATCCAGTTGATTTAAAAACTTAGAAGAAGGTTCCAATAATTGCCAAATAACTCCAGCTTGGTTTTTTGCCCAGGTTGCCTGCTTAGATTTAACCGAATTTTCAGCGTCTTCATTATAACTGAACTGATGATTTCGCCATTCCTGTGCCAATTCATTCCAATTAAAACTGTTTTTCAGATAGTTAAGAATAAAATTTTTGGTTTCGCGTTTCAAAGCATTGGACAAAACTTCTTCTGAAGCTTTGTTCTCGGCGTAATCCATCACATCCTGATCATTCGAAATACCATTCATTCGTAGCGGAGAAAGCAAAATAAGCCCGTTTAAAGAACGCAAACGCGACAAAGCTACATATGCTTGTCCGGGCAAAAAAACCTGCGATACGTCAAGCACAGCTTTGTCAAAAGTTAATCCTTGGCTTTTATGTACAGTAATTGCCCACGCTAATTTAATTGGATAATGCACAAATGAACCCATAACTTCCTCTTCTATTTCCTTAGTCAGTTCATTTACAGTATATCTGATATTTTGCCATTCGTATTTATCCACTTCGATAGTTTTGTTTTCGTCTGGAAAATGCACCCAAATTTCTTTAGAAGTCATAGTTTTGATAACCCCCATCTTTCCATTGAAATAGTTTTTCTCTGCAGACAAATCGTTTTTCACAAACATAACCTGTGCTCCTAGCTTTAATTGCAAACTAGGATCAATGGGATAAATCTTCTCTGGAAAATCTCCAGTGATATCAGGCAAAAAGGTAGTAATCTTACCTTCTAAATCCTCAAGTGACTGTGCATTAATTACATCGGCTTTGGCATTGTGCGTCGTTAGGGTGATGTAGCCTTTATTTGTTTTCAAATCAAAATTAGGCTGAACGAATTCATTCAACATTTGAATATCAACTGCTGTAATTTCATTGTTTCGCAAATTATTTAAAACCGAAATAAAACGATCATCCGTCTGGCGATAAATTTTAGACAATTCAATGTACAAAGGCGGGTACAACTGTATGACATGTGCGTGAAAAAAGAATTTCCCTCTGTAATAATTACGAAGTGTACGCCACTCTTCATCACGGATGATCGGAGGTAATTGTAATAAATCTCCTATAAATAATATTTGAACACCACCAAAGGGCAAAGACTTCTTACGAACCGTCTGCATCATAAAATCCATCGCATCAAGTAAATCGGCACGCAACATACTGACTTCGTCAATAATAAGCAATTCCATATTTTGAATCACAGCACGCTTTTGACCACTCATCTTGAAATGTCTGCGTAAAGTTGCTTTGGTTTCAAATTTGGTAGTATCTGAAAATTGCGGAGCAGAATTATCTGGAATAAATCCGCCAAAAGGCAGCTGAAACATAGAATGAATAGTAACACCACCAGCATTCAAGGCAGCGATCCCAGTCGGTGCAACAACAACAGTATTTTTGTGAGTAGTTGCAATAATTTCTTTCAGCAGTGTGGTTTTACCAGTTCCTGCTTTCCCTGTTAGAAAAACAGATTGCTGAGTCTGATTGATAAATTTCAGCGCATAACTAGCAGCTTCAGAAATAGATTGCATTTATTTTAAAATTTAATGAAACGAAATTAGAAAAAGAAAAGGAATAAAAAAACCTTCAATCTCTTTCAAGATGAAGGTTTTATATAATTATTTAAGCTAAATATTATTTTTTAGCTTCTTCGGCTTTTGGAGCAGACTTGTATTTTTCATTCAATAATTTGATCATTTCTTTAGTAATGTCGTAGCTGTCTTTAGCATACAAAACAGAAGCAGCATCACCAGTTCCATAGATATAATCATATCCTTTTTCTTTTCCGTAATCTTTGATGAATTTTTTAACCCCTTTTACAAGAGAATCCATTTCTTTTCCGCTCTCTTGTTGCAATTGCATTTGCAAACTTTGTTGAGCGCGAGCTAATTGTTGCTCTCTACGTTGCAGTTCAGCACCTTTTTTCTGAGCCCATTCTTGCCCATTCGCTTGTGCATTACTTTGGAAATTAGCAGCTTCTTGCTTAAATCTGTTGATTTCAGCCTCTAATTGTCTTCCTTTTTCAGCAGCTTGTCCTTTGTATTTAGCTTCTAAATCTTTAGTCTCTGTATATTCTTTCATCAGCTCTGCTGTATCAACATAAGCTGTCTTAAATTCATTTGCTTTTACTTCAGTTTTTTTATCACAAGAAACAAGTGATATTGAAATTGCGATAAATAATAATACTTTCTTCATTTTTGGTATAGTTCAAATTTTATGTATGGATGACAAAAATATAAAAAAATAGATAGCATTGATAAAAACTTTCAAAAATGAGCAACATAATTATTATCATTTTTAACTATCAAAACTAAAAATTTAATAAATTTTAATTATTTTTAATAATGTAAATATGTGATGAATATTCCATGTTTTTACTGGCTTTCCAGTTGGATTTCAATCCAATAAAGAAAGCTTTGATATAATTCATTTTACCATTTTTGTACTTTTCTGAAAGCAAACTCACATAAAATGAGTCAAATTTCATAGGAAGTACTTTTTCTAAATTCATGTTTTCTTTAGCAAAAATCATTTGAATAGATTGTTTTGAAAAATGCCAAAAATGAATTGGAACATCAAAAGCAGCCCAAAATTGCCCGTAATGCTTGGCATCAAACGATTTAAAATTAGGAACAGCAACAATCAAAGTCCCTGAAGGTTTCAATAAACGTTTCAATTCTTTGATTTGAACATCCAAATTCGGGACATGTTCCAAGACATGCCACATCGTAATTACATCAAAAGAATGATTTTCTAATTCTGAAGTATTTTCTACAAATAAAACGCCTTTACTTCTGGCAATTTCCTTTGCTTTTTCACTAGGCTCAACTCCTACAGTTTTCCAACCATCATTGCTGGCAACAGCCAAAAAATCACCTGTTCCTGCCCCAATATCTAAAATTTTTCCTTTTGAAGGCTGATAAGAGTTAATTAAACCTAATTTATTTTTTAATGCAATATTTTTTACAAAATGATAAGCCTTTTCAAATAGAGATCTTTTAGAATCTGTATGCGAAATATAATCGGCACTTTCGTAATATTTACCCAAATTATCCAGTTCTGGTTGCGGATAAGTGATCAACATATCCAATGATTCGTCTAAATACAAATCAAAAGTTTCCTGAGAAACTGAATAATCTTTAACTTTTAAAAAATGCTTATTTTTTGTAATATCCATTGTTGTTTTTAATAAATAATTTCAGCCCTTGATAAAGGCTAAAAAAAATCTTTTTTAATAATTTTATTGCGCTGAAAAATTGTTATCTAACACTCCTTTCCCATCTAATTTTAATGGCCGAAATCTTGTCGTTTTTAATTCGTATGTCTGGATTTATAGTAAACCCGTTTTTTGTATAAAATAGTATAGGCGAAATATAAGGCTGTTTATTCTGTTTAACTTCATTTTGATGATCAATTACCCATCCATTTAAAACTGGACAATTCTTTTTTAATTCTTCCAATAAAAGACTTCCATAACCTTTTAGTTGAATTTTAGAATTCAAAATAATAGCGAACCAAATATCTTCTTCTCGAACAAAAGTAAACGCCCATCCTGAAATTTGATTTTCATCATCAATCAACAAATAATGACACGCATTTGAAAGTACCTCCAAATAATTCTCAAATTCTGAGATTTTAGAATAACAAATTCTTTTAGGGTATTCTGAATTCCACAATTTGAATGCTGTTTCTTTTTGTTCTAAATTTAAAAAAGCAGATTGAATGATTTTCATTTAAAAAACAAATTTACTATAAGCTCAGTAAAGACTTGCGTTACGAACGAAGTTTCACGTGGAACAAAATTAAACCTTAAACAACTTTAAACTTTTTATCTCCCCATATAAATCAAAAGCACCGAAACATCACTTGGCGAAACACCACTAATTCTAGAAGCCTGAGAAATAGTTACCGGACGAATTTTGCTTAATTTTTGTTTCGCTTCAATCGACATTGATTTGATTTTATTATAATCAAAATTCTCAGGAATCTTTACATCTTCCAAACGGCTTAATTTATCAGCATTATTTCGTTCTTTTTCGATATAACCAGAATATTTAACTTGAATTTCGGCTTGCTCTAAAATTTCTTGATCTAAATTGTTTTCAGCTACATACTCTTTAACTTTCTCAAACTTCATTATATCTTCCAATTCAATTTGAGGACGAGAAAAAACTTTAAACATTTTATCTCCTTGTGTAATTGGTGCGGTTTCCTTTGCTTCTAAAATTGGATTCGTTTCAGCAACAGAAACACTTGTCTCTCTAAAGAAAGCAACCATCTTTTCAGATTCCTTTAATTTATGTTCCATTCTTCGCAAACGAGCTTCTGAAGCCAAACCAATTTCATACGACAAAGGAGTCAATCTGAAATCAGCATTATCTTGACGCAATAAAGTTCGATATTCAGCACGAGATGTAAACATACGATATGGCTCTTCAGTTCCTTTCGTAATCAAGTCATCTATTAAAACTCCAATATAAGCTTCATCTCTTTTTAAAATCAAAGGAGCTTGTTCGTGAACTTTTAAATGCGCATTGATTCCAGCCATCAAACCTTGAGAAGCTGCTTCTTCGTAACCTGTAGTCCCATTAATTTGTCCAGCAAAATACAAACCTTCAACTAACTTAGTTTCCAGTGTATGTTTCAATTGTGTTGGAGGAAAATAATCATATTCTATTGCATATCCAGGGCGAAAAAATTTCACATTTTCAAAACCTACAACTGTACGCAAAGCTTTAAACTGAATGTCCTCGGGCAAAGAAGTTGAAAATCCATTTACATAAACCTCACAAGTATTCCATCCTTCTGGTTCAACAAATAATTGATGACGTTCCTTGTCAGCAAAACGATTAATCTTATCTTCGATTGAAGGACAATATCTAGGGCCTAAACTTTTTATTCTTCCATTAAACATTGGTGAGCGATCAAAACCTTCTCTCAAAATATTATGCACTTCATTTGAAGTATATGTCATGTGACACGATTTTTGAAATTCTAACGGTTTTGTCAAATCAGAATATGAAAATTTATCTGGTTTAGCATCACCTTTCTCTTCATTCATTTTAGAATAATCCAAAGATCTTCCGTCCACTCTTGGCGGTGTTCCTGTTTTCATTCTCCCAGCTTCAAAACCAGCCTGAATCAAATCTTCGGTAATTCCAAACGCAGCACTCTCCCCTGCACGACCGCCTCCAAATTGTTTTTCACCAATATGAATCAAACCGTTCAAAAAAGTACCATTGGTCAATACCACCGACTTCGAACGAATCTCAACTCCCAAAGAAGTTTTGATTCCTTTTATTTTTCCATTCTCAATAATTAACCCTTTTACCATTTCTTGGTAAAAATCTAAATTCGGAGTTCCTTCCAACATCATTCTCCATTCTTCCGCAAAGCGCATACGATCACTTTGAACTCTTGGAGACCACATTGCTGGCCCTTTTGATTTATTCAGCATCTTGAATTGAATTGCCGTCCGATCTGAAACAATTCCAGAGTAACCGCCAAGCGCATCAATCTCACGAACAATTTGCCCTTTTGCAATTCCACCCATAGCGGGATTACACGACATTTGTGCAATGTTTTGCAAACTCATTGTAACGAGTAAGGTTTTAGATCCTAAATTTGCGGCCGCTGCCGCGGCTTCAGAACCTGCATGACCTGCACCCACCACAATTACATCATACTCTTCTAAAAACATTTTCTTATATATTAATCCTTTTATAAGGAATTATCAAATTCTAAATCAGTTCCACGTGGAACAACTATATAACTTTAAAAACCAATTAACCTATATGTTCCACGTGAAACACATATATTAAAAATATTCAAAACTAACCCGAATAAAAAATGAAAAAAAACTTAATGTTCCACGTGAAACGTATTGCTTTTTTATATAATTTTAATGAGTTTATAACTACTGTTCCACGTGAAACATAGCTACTTTTTCATCTTCTTTTCTTCTCATAAGAACTTCATCTTCTTCCGATTTGTCCTTATAACCACAATAATGCAAAACTCCATGAACCAAAACTCTTTTTAATTCATTTTCAAAACTTGTATTGTAATCCTTAGCGTTGTCTAAAACTCTTTCAATAGAAATAAAAATATCTCCACTGATTTCATTACCCATAGTATAATCAAAACTAATAATGTCCGTTAAGGTGTCGTGATTGAGATATTCTAAATTAATCTTGTGAAGGTATTCATCATCACAAAAAATATAATTTATCTCGCCCTCATTTTTGTTTTCCGAAAGTATTACATTGCTCAACCAAGATGCTACTGCTTCTTCATTCTCTAAAGTAAAATCGGATTCGTAATTAAAATTGATCATTTGTTATTAAAATATACTTGAACCTTTTGATTAAAATTCGAGCGCAAAGGTAACGATTGTCTGTTTAATATTTCGATGCTATTTAAATAATCTATAAACTCTTTAGGTAAAGGACTTGCCTGATTATTAAAGCTAGATTTGTTTGTTTCGGATTGACGTTTTGGGTCTTCACCTTGCAAACGAATGGCTGTATCTAATTTTAAAAGTTCTTGTTTGATAGCATTTGTTCTTTGGATACTTTCATTAGTAAAACCTTTATTTAATAACTGTTTTTCTAATTGCTTCATCTGCTCTAAAACATTATTACCACTATTCCCAATTCCTTTTTTGTTTAATTCATTTTCTAAAGCTTCTCTTAATTTCTTTTGTTCTTTGTAAATGTCCATAGTTGCTTTTGCATCTCCTTCGCCATCTCCATCTCCCTCATTACCTTGATTTTGCCCTTTTCCTGATTTAGAACCACTGTTTTTACTTTCTCCTGAAGAATTACCTTCACCAGGTTTGCTTCCAGGTTTCATCCCTTGCTTCATTTTTTCAGATAATTCACCTTGCTTTTTGATTATATCTGGTAATTGCATTCCAGACCCTTGACCTGGTTTGGGCTTACCTCCACTGCTCCCAGACATTTGCATTTGCATATTATTTAGAGAATCACTCAATAAATCGGCTAATTTATTGGCTGAAGAAATAGCATATTGTTGCTGAGATACACCTCTTGATAATTGAGATTCTGAAAAACTATCTAAAGACTTATCAATATTATATTGCACATTGGCAACCTCTTTGGTAACAGATTCAGCTATCTTAGGCTGACGCAAAGAAAGAGCAAATAAGCTATCATCAATATGTTTAAATTGTAATTTTAAATTCTGTTGATTGCGAATATACTTGCTATAAGACGGAGATTTTACTTTAGATAATTTGAACTGATTCATAACGTCTTCTTGTGAAAAAGAATAAGCCAAAAGATTATCTAAGACTTGTCGAAGCATTTTAACATCTTCTTCGATCTGATCTTTACCAGATTCTTCTAGAGCTTGATCCATAGACTTAGACATTTCTTTCATCTTTTTGGAAGCACTTTTTTGACTAGCAGATGCTTTAGATTTATTATTTTTTTCTAAATCAGAAGCTGCTTTGTTAAGATCTTCTTTAATACTTTGTTCCTTATTTAAATCTGAAGGAATATCCATAGGAGACTTTAACTCGTTGTTATCTTTGTTTAATTGTTTTAATTCATCTTGAATTTTTTTAAACTCATCAGTCAATTTATTTTGTTCTTCAACGGAATTCTCCTTTTCATTTTGAGATAATTTATCTTCTTTTTGAGATAATTTATCGAGCTTATCACTTAACTGTTCAGCTTTTTTTTCTACATAATAACGCTTAGTTAATTCTACTAATTGTGCAAGATTCTTATTTTGGCTTTTACTGTTCTGTTTAAATTTTTCAAGTTTTTGAGTAAAATCTTCATCCTTAATTTTGTTGTTAAGGTCATTAAGTTCATCTAATAATTTCTTATTTTTATCTAATTCTGCGTTAGTATTTTCAAGTCTTTTTTGAAGTAATTCTTTAGTATCGTCTTTCTCTTTAGCATCAGATTTATCTAAATTATCTTTCATCTTATTAGCGAACGATTTCATCTTTTCATTTTGAGACTGTTGCTCTTTAATAAAATCATTAATTTTTTGACGATCATTAAAGTCTAAAGCATTCTTTTCTTTACTCTTTTTCTGCAATTTATCAAGCTCAGAAAATTGTTTATCCTGTTTAGATAACGTTTTTTGTAACCCATCGATAGCATTAGATTGTTCTTGAAGAGCTACATTTTGTTTCTCAACATCTGAAAGAATCCGATTAGAAAAGACAGAGGAACGGGAACTTTTAAAATGATGCATCACATCATTATCAAAAACCTCAAAATAAAATTCATAGTTCACTCCCTTTTCAACATCTAGATTAGAAGGAAAATTAAAAACAAATTGATCAAAAATATCGTGCTTAATGGCAATTGTTCCACGTTTAGCATTCGAAGGATTACCAGATTCATAATACACAATTTGTAACTTAGATAACCCATAATCATCAGCTAATTGACCAACAAAATAGGAATTATCTACACCTAAATTTGCAGGTGCTTTAGTAATATTGATTGATGGAAACTGATCTTTAACAATTTGTAACTTATAATTTAATTTTTCGAAGTTTTTTACCTCATTATTTGATGTAAATATTTGATATTCTGTATTTTGTGATATTTTTTTAGTTAAAGAAAAGACATTATCAGATTTTGAAAATTGAGTTACTTTATATTCATCCTTAAGTATCACATTTTGAGTTGCATTAGTATTCATAACCCAAGTAACTAGAGTTCCTTCAGGAATAATTCCATTGCCTGTTCCTTTAATTGTGCTGTTCTTAAGATTTAAATACGATGGATAAACAAATCTCATTTCAAAATTGGCAATTGTAGGTACAGCTATAACATTCAATTCATAATCGGAAGATGAAACAGCATTAGCCTCCAAATGAAAAGCAGTATCATTGATAGGTTTAACAAACTTGAATTGAAATTCGTTTGGACCAATAGACTCTAAATAATAGCTTTCATTACCAATAAAAATCATAACATTTTCAGGAACAATACTTCCTTCAACTTTAACATGTAATGAAAAATCTTTCCCTTGTTCAGTTACTAACTCCTTATTAAGAATCAAAAAATGAAATGGTGCTGGTGGTGTAAACGAAGAATTGAAATGTACTACCCTATTCAAACTTTGAGAAATAATACTGCTATTACCAGACAAAAAGAAATACAATAAAAACAAAATTGGAATCAAAGCTAGAGGCAAAAACCTTCTATTTGAATTAAAATCAATAGCGTTACCAAAAGGGATTGGTCTCAAACTATTAGCTTTCTGATCGATTGATGCTAATAATAATTCTGAATTTTGATGAGTAGAAACAGAATTTGAAAGTTGTAAATAATTAATCAAACTATCATTTACTTCCGAAAAATGACGCCCAATAATGGTTGAAGCTTGCGTATAATCAATTCCCTTTTTAAATTTTAAGATTTTAAATATTGGAAAAAGGATGAAACGAATCAATAAAAAAGTTTCAACTGTAATGAAAAACCAAAACAAGAAAGTACGCCCTTTAGGTTTTAACCAAAGAAAATACTCAATAAAAAGTGTAAATAAGAAATAAATTAACCCAAGACCAATAAAAAAAATAATGCCTCGAATCAATTCATTAGTATAATACTTCTTTATAAAAGCTTCTAATTTTTGATGTATCGATTGTGCTTTTTCCAAAATATCATTATTAATTTAATAACCAATAAAAGTAATAATTTTAATGTTTACTAAAGGGTAAATAAAACATAATATTAAAGTACAGTGAAACACTAATTACAAGTTATTGAAACGCCAATTTGAAATTGTATATTTGCAAAAAATTTACAATAATGTCTAAATCAGTTCGTGTGCGTTTTGCACCAAGTCCAACGGGACCTTTACATATTGGCGGAGTTCGTACCGCTTTATTTAATTATTTATTTGCAAAAAAAAATGGCGGAACTTTCTATTTACGAATAGAAGATACAGATCAAAACAGATTTGTTCCAGGAGCCGAAGAATATATACTTGAAGCATTAGAATGGTTGGGAATTTCTCCAGATGAAACCATTCGTAAAAATGAAAAATTCGGTCCCTACAGACAAAGCGAAAGAAAACATTTGTACAAACAATATGCGGATCAATTAATAGAATCAGGAAATGCTTATTATGCTTTCGATACTGCTGAAGCCTTAGATGCACACAGAAAACAACACGAAGCAGAAGGAAAAACATTTATTTACAATCATCATAACAGAGAAAAATTAGATACTTCGTTGATAATTTCAAAAGAAGAAACTGCCAGAAGAATAGCTAATAATGAAGATTATGTAATCCGTTTTAAAACTCCGGTAAACGAAACTTTACATCTTCAAGATATTATTCGTGGAGAGGTAAAATTTGAAACCAGTTTATTGGATGATAAAGTATTATTCAAAAGTGATGGTATGCCAACCTATCACCTAGCCAATATAGTTGATGATCATTTGATGGAAACTTCACATGTAATTCGTGGTGAAGAATGGTTGCCATCAATGCCTTTACACGTAATGTTGTATCGTGCATTTGGATTGGAAGCACCAGAATTTGCACATTTACCATTGATTTTAAAACCAGTTGGAAACGGTAAATTATCTAAAAGAGATGGAGATAAAATGGGTTTCCCAGTGTTCCCACTAGAATGGAAAACTGCCGAAGGAGTTTCATCAGGTTATAGAGAAAAAGGATTTTTCCCTGAAACCGTTATTAACTTTTTAGCATTATTGGGATGGAATGATGGAACTGATAAAGAACTTTTTTCATTAGAAGAATTAGTAGAAGTTTTTGATTTAAAAAGAGTTCATAAATCAGGCGCTAAGTTTGATCCAGAGAAAAACAAATGGTTCAACCATCAGTATTTGATGAAAACAGATGATACTTTGTTAGCTCAAGAGTTCATAAAAATCATTGAATTAAAGCATTTGAATCGCTATTATTCATTAACTGAAATGACTAAAATAGTTTCATTAATAAAAGAAAGAGCTGATTTTGTCTCCGATTTTTGGGAAATGAGTGACTTTTTCTTCATTGCTCCAACAAGTTATGACGAAAAAGCTACTAAAAATTGGAAACCTGAAACACCAGCATTAATGCAAGAATTGATTTCAGTACTTGAAGAAATAAGTGATTTTACTTCATTGAATATTGAAACAATTGTAAAAGATTGGTTAACTAAAAATGAAATTGGAATGGGTAAAGTAATGCAGCCTTTTCGAATGAGTTTAGTAGGAGCTCTTAGAGGGCCTCACCTATTTGATATTGTAGAAGTTATTGGAAAACAGGAAACCATTTCAAGATTACAAAAAGCAATTACAACTTTATAAAACAAAAAAAGCTCCTATTTAAGGAGCTTTTTTTATATACAATTAATCTTATTTTCTATTCAAAAAATAACTAATAAGATAAGGAACCATTGATTGCAATATTGACCTGAAAGGATTAGGAATGCTCTCTTTATAAGGTTCTAAAAATCCATTAACAATGTTTTGTGGTGTTACTGAATCTCTGGTCTTTTTTACGCTTAAAACTAATTTTTGATAACTAATTTCTTTTTCCAATTTGTAGATCTCTAAATCTATATCAATATCTGCGTATGAAGAATATTTTTTCTTTTCCATAATTAGTCATTAAAAAAGATTTCTGAGAATTTTTCCAAAATTGGTCCTTCAATTACTTTTTGTTTTACTAAAAATAAAAGGAAAGTAGCAATCAAATACATGCCTCCTACCGCAAGAAAACCAAGAGTATAACTACCAAAATAATTACTAAGGGCAAAAGCTATTGCAATAGAACCAAACAGTAAAACCATACTAAAACACAATAAAATCAAAGTAAACTTCAAAATCATGGTGGTTGATTTCATTGCAACCTTAAACCCCCATAATTTATAATATGATACTGATTTTTCAAAATAAGCCTGAGCCTGATCTTGAATATCTTCTGTGTTTGCTTTTATTTTATCAAATGCCATAGATTAGTTTTTATGACTGTAATTTAGCATTTTTTTCTTTAAGTTCGGCTAGTTTATTTTCCAAGTAAGAAACAACATCTTCTGTTTTTTCACTTAAACTAGCAACAATATTGTCATAATTACGATCAATATCTTCTTTTTTCAAAATACCTTTATTCATTAACTTTTCAGAGACCTCATGCAATTTGTCGTTAAGATTGTCTTTTAAATCATCAAAACCATCTTTTATTTTTTCTCTAGTTTTTGAACCTTTATCCGGTGCAAATAAAATTCCTAGACCCGCTCCTATTGTTGCACCAACCAAAAGAGCTATTATTGTATTACCTGTGTTATTTGACATAATTAGTTAAATTTAAAAAGTTACTATTCCTAAATTTACAACTTTATGAACAAACATATGTTAACAAGCAGTTAAAGTGACAAAAACAATCTGTAAAACTAAAATAAAGCTTCACATTGAAATAAAAAATACATCTGATGTCAATGTATCAAATATAAAAAACTAAGTCTTAAAGTAAGTATAAAAAACTGGTTTTTAATCAATTAATTAGATATAAAAATATTTTACAATAGATATTTTAAATAATAAAATATATTTATAAATAATTTAATTTTAATAGATAAATAAAATATTTTAAAAAGAGAGAAAAAAAATTCAATTTATATTCAAAAAAATCAGTTTTTGAACCAAAAATTAAAATAAGAGGTTTTAAGCAATGAAAAATGATAAAATATAAATTTATATAAGTAAAATTTAAAATTGCCTTAAAATTAATTTATGAAATCCATTTTTAATAAATAATAATTATTAAAATTTAAATAATAATCATTTAAATATATAATAAAAAAAGCGTTTCATATGAAACGCTTTCGATAGATAAAATTTATATTTTATTTGCTTAAGAAATTTTCAATAAATTCAATTTCTCTTTCTGTTGTACTTTTAGTCGGATTGTCTTTTAATTTTAAAACTTCTTCTTTAAAAGAATTTACAAAATCTGAATCATATTCTAAATTGGTTAAATTCAAAATTGCTCTGGAACGAACAAAAGGAGATTCGCTTCGAAGAGACATTAAATACAATTTAGTTAAATCTTCTTTATCAAAATCAGAAGCTTTTAAATTCGCATATTTTAAAATTAGATTCGCAAACAACAATGAACTCTTATTATTGTTGATGTTTTTTCTAAAAGAATTTTGTAGTAAACTATAATTAGAAATTCCTGCCAAGATCTCCCCTATTGCTTTTCTGATTGCAATACGCTCTTCTCTAGTAGCAACTTTAAAATATTTATTGATATCTTTTAGAGAATTATTAATGCTGTTTTCCTCTTTTTTGCCTTTTTCTTCCCAAGCATCTTTAAGTCCAACTGTCTTGTTAAATACTAATTTTGAAGCAATTGAATCTTTATCAACAACAAAATAACCTAAACGTTGAAATTGGAAATGATCCCCATTAACAGCTGTTGATAAACTAGGTTCTACAAAACCTTTTACAATTTGCAAAGAATTTGGATTCATAAATTCTAAGAAACTTTTTTCTTTGTGACTATCTGGTGCTTCATCAATAAACAAACGATCATATAAACGAATTTCTGCTTCAACAGCATGTGAAATCGAAACCCAATGCAACGTTCCTGCTACTTTTCGTTTACTGGCTTCAGTACCGCTTCCACTCAAAGAATCGGTGTCATAAGTGACTTGAATTTCAGTAATCACACCGTTAGCATCTTTCGTAACACTCTCTCCTTTAATGATATAACCATTCTTTAGACGCACCTCATTTCCAATACTTAAACGGAAAAATTTAGCTGGAGCTACTTCTAAAAAGTCATCTCTTTCAATGTATAATTCACGAGAAAAAGGCACTTTTCTAAATCCTGCAGATTCATCCTCTTGATTATTTTCTGCATCCAACCACTCCTCTACTCCTTCTGGATAATTCGTAATTACCACTTTTACAGGATCTAAAACTGCCATAACTCTTGGAGCAGTTTTGTTTAAATCTTCTCTTAAACAGAAATCTAAAAGAGAAATATCAATAATATTTTCACGTTTCGCAACACCAATTATGTCACAAAATTTACGAATCGAAGCAGCTGTATAACCTCTTCTTCTTAACCCTGAAATAGTTGGCATTCTAGGATCATCCCATCCATTTACGATGTTTTCTTGTACCAATTGCAAGAGCTTACGCTTACTCATAACGGTATAATTCAAGTTCAAACGAGCAAACTCATATTGATGTGGACGTACTTGTTTTTCATCATAAATTTGATCCAAAAACCAATCATACAATTCTCTATGCATCACAAATTCAAGTGTACAAATTGAGTGTGAAATCGATTCCATGTAATCACTTTCACCATGTGCATAATCATACATTGGATAAATATTCCAATCATTTCCGGTACGATGATGATGTTTATGTAAAATTCTGTACATCAATGGATCACGCATCAACATATTAGTCGAAGCCATATCAATTTTAGCTCTCAAAACGTGAGTTCCTTTTTTGAAATCTCCGTTTTTCATTCCTTCAAACAGCGCTAAATTCTCTTCAACAGAACGGTTTCTGTATGGTCCATCAACTCCTGGTTGCGTTGGAGTTCCTTTTTGAGCAGCCATTTCCTCAGAAGTTTGACTATCAACATAGGCTTTTCCTTTTTTAATCAAAAGAATTGCCCAATCGTATAATTGCTGAAAATAATCAGAAGAATACAATTCTTCAGACCAATTGAAACCCAACCATTTTATATCTTCTTTGATAGCATCAACGTATTCCTGCTCTTCTTTAGCTGGATTTGTATCATCAAAACGCAGATTTACAGGTGCATTATATTTTAAACCTAAACCAAAATTTAAGCAAATTGATTTAGCGTGACCTATATGCAAATACCCATTTGGTTCTGGTGGAAAACGGAAACGTAACTTATTTTGTGGAAAACCATTTGCTAAACTGTCTTCTATAATTTGTTCAATAAAATGAAGTGATTTCTCTTCTGATGCCATTTTTTATAGTAATTTTAGCAAAGATAAAAAAAAGGTTTAAGGTTTAAGGTTTAAAGTTACTTAAGTGGCGTAAAACCTGAAACTTTATACTTTAAATTAAATAAAAATGGGTACAATAAGATTAAAAAACATCCGAACTTTTTCCTACCACGGATGTTTGATTGAAGAAGGAAAAATAGGTTCAGATTATAGTGTGGATTTAGAAATAAAAGCAAATTTAAAACAGTCTGCTGAGTCTGATAACTTAAAAGATACTGTTGATTACGTGCATTTAAATAAGATTGTTATTGAAGAAATGGCAATTCGTTCCAATTTATTAGAACATGTAACGAAAAGAATTATAGTTAGAGTGCTTGCTGAGATAGAAACTATTTCAAAAGTAAAAGTGGCAGTATCCAAACTAAATCCTCCTATTGGTGGTGATGTAGAATCTGTTACGGTTGAAATGGAAGAAGAACGTTATTTTAATTTGTAACAATTATCATAAAAAAATAAAAAAATTAGCTTTAAACTTTTAAACTTTAAATTTTTAAGCTACTTTTGCCATCCGTTAAACAATGGCGTCGTGGCCGAGCGGCTAGGCTGGGCTCTGCAAAAGCTCCTACTCCGGTTCGAATCCGGACGATGCCTCAAAGAGAGATACAGAAATGTATCTCTTTTTTTGTTTATTAAGATAAAAAAATAAACCGCAGATTCATAGATTTTAAAATATAATCTGCTAATCTACGGTAAAAATTGTTTGCGACTTTTGTCTATAATTTAATGCTTCTCTATTTTTTCAAAAGCATTTTTAACCATTTGTTTTTCTTCTGGGAAACAACCTTGAAAGATTAATGCAACTCCAAAAACTACTAAAACTACACTAATTCCTCTTTTTATTTTATAAATATTAGTTGGTGTCATTTTATGTTTTAATTGCTTGGCTAATACTATTTTAATACAATCAATGGCTAAATAAGTTAAAATAACTGATATGAAAAAGGTTAGAACTCTTGAGGTTTCCATTTCTAATTTTGGACCAACAGAAATAATTACTGCCAACCAAAAACCAAGAACTCCAATGTTGATTATATTTAGAAAAAAGCCTTTAAAAAAAAGACCAAAATAATTCGTTTTTATAATTTCATTATCAATGGTTTTAGTATCCACTTTCTTTTCTTTTTTTAAACCTAAAAAAGAAACAAAACCATAAGCCATCATAATAAATCCTCCAAAAATAAATAATGAAGAATTATCATTCAGACTTTGAATGAGTCTATAACTTCCTAAATAGGCAATTGTTATAAAAAAAACATCTCCAAGAACTACACCTAAATCAAAAACTAAAGCGGCTCTGAATCCTTTAATAATACTTGTTTCAAGTAAAATAAAGAACACTGGGCCAATCATAAAACTCAATAATACTCCCCAAGGAATACCTGTTAAAATATCGTTTATCATTAAAAAATGACTTTAAAAAATTGAATGCAAATTTATTATTTCTGGACAATATTTCCACCCATAAAGGTTTCTTGTCTTATTTCTTTTGGTTTGCCGTAAATAGTAATCGTTCCTCCGGCTTTTACTTTAGCATCGACTAGAGAAGTGGCTTTTACATCAGCACTCCCTCCTGCTGATAAACTTACAGTAGTTTGAGAAGTTTCTAACTCGCTTGCTTCTAAAACTCCTCCAGAATTAATCAAAACTGATTGAGTGACCGCATTACCCTTAACTTTAATAATTCCTCCAGAATACGCTTTAATTGCTATTTTATCCACATCTAATTTCACATTGATCTGTGCTCCTTCTTGAGTTCCTAAATCTAAAGTGGTTTGTTTAAAAGTATCTGCACAAGTTACAGAACTTCCTTCATTAGCATCTATACTTTGAATTTTCTTGAAATATAAAGTAACCTGAGCTTCATCGCCTGTCATTAATTTGGTAAGAGGCATTCTTATTTTTAAAAGTCCATTTTTATTAACAACTTCAACTTTACTTTGGCTAGTTCCAGTAATTACTGCTTTATTTTGATTTGAAGCTACTAAAGTAACTTTTAATTTATCAAATGTTTTTACATCATTAAATTCTCCTAATACTATAGTTGTCTGACTAAAAGCAAGTTGAGTTAACAATATAAAACCAACTAAAATTATTCTTTTCATCTTAAAAAAATTAATTATTATCTATTAAAATCTTATTCGTTTCTTCTAATGAAATTAAAATCCAATTGTTTTTTAACTAAATCAGCATTTTTAACTGTGACATAAATCTCATCTCCAAGTTGTAATAATCTATTTGAAGTTGCTCCAACCAAAGCATATTGTCTTTCATCGAAAGTATAATAATCCTCTTTTATATCACGGGTTCTTACCATTCCTTCGCATTTATTTTCGACAATTTCAACATAAATTCCCCACTCAGTAACACCTGATATAACGCCTAAAAACTCTTGGTCATTGTGGTTTTGCATATATTTAACCTGCATGTATTTGATAGAATCTCTTTCAGCATTTGTTGCTAAACCTTCCATAGTTGAGGAATGTAAACATTTCGTTTCATATTCTTCTTCATTTACAGATTTTCCTCCATCCAAATAATATTGTAACAAACGGTGTACCATAACATCCGGATAACGGCGAATTGGCGATGTAAAGTGTGAATAATAATCAAAAGCTAATCCGTAATGTCCAATATTATCGGTAGAATATTTGGCTTTACTCATCGAACGAATAGCTAAAGTATCGATTAAATTTTGTTCTTTTTTACCGTTAACTTCTTCCATTAAAGCATTCAAAGATTTAGAGATATCTCCTTTATTTCTAAAATCTATTTTGTAACCAAACTTAGCAATCACAGTTTGCATCGCTATTAATTTATCTTCATTTGGTTCGTCGTGAATTCTATAAACAAATGTTTTCTTCTGTTTTCCAATGTATTCTGCCACTTTTCTATTGGCTAATAACATGAATTCTTCAATCAGATGATTGGCATCTTTGGCTATTTTGAAATACACTCCTTCTGGTTCACCTTCCTGATCTAGATTGAATTTTACTTCTACTTTATCAAAAGAAATAGCGCCTTCATTCATTCTGTTTCTTCTCAATATTTTGGCCAGTTGATCTAATTTTAAAGTAGCTTCGACTATTTCATCAGAAACAACGTAAGAACTTCCAGTAATAGAAGTTTCAATTGGAATAGTATTGTCTTTGGTTTCAATAATGTATTGTGCTTCCTCATAAGCAAAACGCTGGTCTGAGAAAATAACCGTTCTACCAAACCATTGATCAACAACTTTAGCTTTTTCAGTAATTTCAAAAATTGCCGAAAAGGTATATTTTTCTTCTTGTGGACGTAATGAACAGGCAAAATTCGAAAGCACTTCAGGTAGCATTGGTACTACTCTATCCACCAAATACACTGATGTTGCACGTTGATACGCTTCATCATCCAGAATAGTTCCTTCTTCCAAATAATAAGAAACATCGGCAATGTGAATTCCAATTTCATAGTTTCCGTTTTCTAACTTTTTGAAAGACAATGCATCATCAAAATCTTTAGCATCTTTTGGATCAATTGTAAAAGTCAGAGTGTCGCGCATGTCACGACGTTTCGCAATTTCACTGGCTTCAATCGAAGTATCAATTTTTTGTGCAAACGTTTCTACTTCAATAGGAAAATCTGCTGGCAAACCATATTCAGCCAAAATCGCATGAATCTCGGTATCATGATCACCTGGTTTCCCAAGTACTTTCACTACTGTTCCAAAAGGACTATCGGCTCTTTTTGGCCAATCTTCGATATGAACCAAAACAACATCACCTTGTTCTGCCTCTCCTAGTTTATCTTTAGGAATAAAAATATCCGTGTACATCTTTGGATTCGCTGTAGAAACAAAAGCAAAATTCTTTTGAATATCTATAACCCCAACAAAATCAGTTTTAGCTCTTTCTATAACTTCAATGACTTCACCTTCAGCTCTTCTGCCACTTCTTTTGTTATAAACATACACTTTGACTCTATCTTTATCCAAAGCATGATTCAAATTATTGGTCGGAATAAAAATATCTTCTTCAAACTCAGAACAGATGAAATATGCAGTTTTTCTACCAGTCATATCAATTGTTCCTTCGTAATATTCCTTGCTTGAAGCTTTTATTAGATATTTACCAGGTTCGGTTTCAATAATCTTTTTTTCAGCAGTTAAAATCTTTAAATCTTTTATAATCTGATTACGACTTTGAGTATCGTCTAATTCTAATTTTGAAGCTATTTGTTTGTAATTAAATGCCTTATTGGCACTTTGCGATAATATTTTTATAATTTTATCAGAGAAACTTTTCTCTTTCTTTATCGGCTTTCTTAATCTTTTACCCATGTATCTTTTCTTAAAAGGCTAAAATTACAAAATACTATTCAGTAAATCCTTATTACATCATAGTTTTAAACTAATTATAACTTTACTACATTTATAAAAAATAATAAAATGAAAGACTTTAAAACAATTGCAATTTTTAATTATTCGCATGAAATTGTGGTCCTTAGACATATTTTGGACCAGGAAGGAATTCATTATTTTTTCGAAAATGAACACATTGTTTCCATCGATCCATTGGCAACCTTTGCTTACGGCGGAATCCAACTCAAAGTTCACCCCAACGATTTTGAACAAGTTCAGGAAATCCTCGACAATTTAAACCCAAAACTTAAAATCGTATAAAAAATTTCAAAAGTCAATTTCAATTCAAAACTTAAAATTCAAATTTTTTTCTTTTTTCAAAATTCAAAGTTGTCAACATATATTAAATACAACAAAAAGAAATTTTAAAAATTTAAAAAATATTTATGGTTATTATAGCTTGTTAATAGTTGCTATAATTTTTTGAAAAAATGTATTGAAATGAAGTTTTGGATTTTTATTTCGAGTTATCAACATAGTTATTTGATTATAAAATGCTGAATTTTAAGATTTTTTTAGAAGTAGTTAACAACTGTTGACAATTGAAAATAAATATAAATTGTAAATAAGTGTTTTTAATTTTGTTGTTAAAAAAGTAAAATTTAGTATTGATAACTTTTCTAAAAATTCCTGAAACTTTATTTGGATTTTAAATATCAGTTTTGGATTACTTATTTTTTCTTTACAAATGAAAAAAACTTCTAAAAATCTATTCAAAGTTATAAACATTTTATGTTAACTTAAGTTTAACTGAATATCAATTAGTTAGCTTTCGGTATTAACAACACAAAAAATTAACATTATAATTACATTCTGTTTACTGATTTTCAGTTTGTTGTAGATATACAAAAATGTTAATAAACCTTGACTTTTCTTATAATCAATTAGTTACATTGTACTTAATTACATTAATATTTATCTACAATTTTTACTGAATATTAATATAAAGTGAGAAGTACTTTTTGTACAGTATCTAAAATAGAATGGTTAAATTTGCAATTACAACTAAATCATATTTATAATGAAAATTTCTATCGGAAACGACCACGCAGGACCAGATTACAAAAAAGCAATTGTTCAATATTTAGAATCAAAAGGACACCAAGTTACCAATTATGGAACTGATACGGAAGCATCTGTTGATTATCCTGATTTTGGGCACCCTGTAGCAACTGATGTTGAGGAAGGAAAAGCTGATTTTGGAATTGTTATTTGCGGAAGCGGAAACGGAATTGCAATGACTGTTAATAAACATGCCGGAGTTAGAGCAGGTTTGTGTTGGACTAAAGAAATTGCGTATTTGACACGTTTACATAATAATGCGAATATTGTGAGTATTCCGGCTCGTTATACTTCTATTCAGCAAGCGGTAGAAATTGTTGAAACCTTTTTAACTACCGAATTTGAAGGAGGAAGACACCAAACGAGAGTAGATAAAATAAGTTGTTAATTTATTTTGGAGCACCATCATAATCATAGCCACGGTCATCATCACCATCATGTAGAAGGTAAAAACCTGTTGCTATCGATTGTTTTAAATTTGATAATTACGCTTTCACAAGTTATTGGTGGAATTCTTTCGGGGAGTTTGGCTTTACTTTCGGATGCATTGCATAATTTTTCAGATGTACTTTCGTTGGTTTTTAGTTATATAGCTCATAAATTATCCAGAAAAAAAGCTTCTGTAGACCAAACTTTTGGTTATAAAAGAGCAGAATTGATAGCCGCTTTTGTTAATGCAATGACATTAATAATAGTGGCTTTATTTTTAGTTTATGAAGGCATTGAACGCTTTTTTAATCCTACTAAAATTGAATATGGATTAGTTATTTGGCTTTCTATTTTAGGAATTGTTGCCAATGGTTTGTCTGCTTTTATGTTAAAAAGTGACGCTGATAAAAACCTAAATATGAAATCGGCTTATCTGCATTTATTCACAGATATGTTGGCTTCGGTTGCGGTTTTAATTGGAGGTTTATTGATGAAATATTATCAATGGTTTTGGGTAGATAGTGTATTGACTTTGGTTATTGCTGTTTATTTGATAATTGTTGGTTTGGATTTATTAAAAGACTCGACTAAAATGTTAATGCTTTTTACTCCGGCTCATATTAATATCGATGAAATTATTACTGAAGTGCATAAAATTCCAGGTGTTAGAAAGTTGCATCACATTCACGTTTGGTATCTCAATGAAGAGGAATTGCATCTCGAAGCGCATCTTGATTGTTCCGAAGATTTAAAAATGTCTGAATTTAATGTTCTTTTAGATAAAGTAGAACATGTGTTATTCGAAAAATTCCACATTAATCACATCAATATTCAACCAGAATATAAAAAAGTAGAAGAGTCTAAGGATTTTATAGTTCAAGATTAAATTATAAAAATTTGCGGTGCTTCGCACCAATTTAAATAGAAGCTCGGTTGAAAAACTGGGCTTTTTTTATCTTTTAAAATAAAACCAAATAGCAATTAACTGTAAAATTACAATCAGCCAAAATTTCAGTAAATAACTTGTTTTAACTGTTTTATGTCTGAAAACTAGCATTCCAATTCCCGAACCAATTGTTCCGCCAATAAGTACAAAAGATAAAAGTGTTTTCTCTGAGATTCTTCTTTTATTGTTTTGAGCTAAATTTTTGTCGTAGCCAATTAATACAAAAGCGATTATATTGAGTGCTAAAAAAGTGTATAATAAATTCATAATTGGAGTTCAATTGAAAATTAAAGATAGTATTTTAGCATCACTTTTTTAAACAGAAATTAACAATGACCAACATTCAATTCATTTCAAAATTCGTTCAGACTGCAACGATTAATATCCAAAATACTGTTCAATTATTACAGGAAGACTGCACGATTCCGTTTATTTCCCGCTATCGAAAAGACAAAACCGGAAACTTAGATGAAGTAGAAATTGAACAAATTGCTAAATTTCAAAAGGAGTATGAAGTCATTGTTAAACGAAAAGAAGCAATTTTAAAATCCATTGCAGAACAAAATGCTTTGACGCCAGAATTGGAGAAAAAAATTCAGCAAAGTTTTGATTTACAGGAATTAGAAGATTTTTATTTACCCTATAAAAAGAAAAAAAGAACCAAAGCCGACGTCGCTCGTGAAAACGGATTGGAACCTTTGGCAAAGATTATTATGAGTCAAGGCAAAGATGATGTTGATTTTCTGGCAACACAATATTTGAATGAAAATGTAATCAATGAAGAGTCGGCTTTGCAAGGCGCAAGAGATATAGTTGCTGAATGGATTAACGAAAATATCTACGTTCGTAAGCAATTGCGAAGATTGTTTGAACGCAAAGCAACGATAACTACAAAAGTGGTTAAATCTAAAAAAGACGAGGAAGGTGCACAAAAATTCAATCAGTATTTTGATTGGTCAGAACCTTTGACCAAAGCACCTTCTCATAGATTACTGGCAATTATGCGCGCCGAAAATGAAGGTTTTATCAAGTTTAAAGTGGATGTAGAGCTTGATGATGCTTATGATGTCATTGATGAATTAATCATAAAAGGAGACAATAGCACCACGCCACATATTCAATTGGCGATTGAAGACAGTTATAAAAGGTTGTTGAATCCCGCAATTTCGAATGAAATTTTGCAGGAAGCAAAAGCCAAAGCAGATGCCAATTCGATTCAGGTTTTTGCGAATAATTTAGGGCAGTTGTTACTGGCGCCACCTTTGGGCGAAAAACGAATTTTGGCCATAGATCCAGGTTTCAGAAGCGGTTGTAAAATAGTTTGTCTGGACGAAAAAGGAGATTTACTCTACAACGAAACGATTTATCCACACGCACCGCAGAATGAAACCGCGATGGCGATGAAAAAGATAAAATCGATGGTCAACGCTTATAATATTGATGCGATTTCTATCGGAAATGGAACAGCTTCTCGCGAAACAGAATTTTTCATCAAGAAAATAGCTTTTGATAAACAAGTTCAGGTTTTTATTGTTTCTGAGGCGGGAGCTTCGGTATATTCAGCTTCGAAGATTGCGAGAGAAGAATTTCCGAATTATGATGTAACGGTTCGTGGTTCGGTTTCTATCGGAAGACGTTTGTCAGATCCGTTGGCAGAGTTGGTAAAAATTGACCCAAAAGCCATTGGAGTAGGGCAGTACCAACATGATGTGGATCAAACCAAATTGAAAGAAGAATTAGATTCGACAGTGATTCGTTGTGTGAACTCGGTTGGGATAAATATCAATACGGCGAGTAAGCATTTGTTGAGTTATGTGAGTGGAATAGGAGAGAAGCTGGCCGAAAATATTGTACAATACCGCTCAGAAAACGGCCCTTTTGAAGACCGAAAACAACTCAAAAAAGTACCTCGTTTGGGTGATAAAGCGTATCAACAAGGAGTTGCTTTTATTAGAATTACGAATGCTAAAAATCCGTTAGATAATTCGGCAGTGCATCCTGAAGCTTATCCGATTGTGGAAAAAATGGCCAAAGATTTGAAAATTACGGTTAATGATTTAATTGGAAATAAAGAAAAAACAGTTCTAATAAAACCAGAAAACTATATCACTCCCGAAATCGGAGTTTTGACCTTAAAAGACATTATCAAAGAGCTTGAAAAACCAGGATTAGACCCTAGAAAATCAGCAACGGTTTTTGAATTTGACCCAAATGTAAAATCTATAAAAGATGTTCGTACAGGAATGATTCTACCTGGAATTGTGAATAACATTACCAATTTTGGTTGCTTTGTTGATATCGGAATCAAAGAAAGTGGCTTGGTTCATATTTCTCAACTTAAAGCTGGATTTGTAAGTGATGTGAATGAAGTGGTGAAACTGCATCAACATGTTCAGGTGAAAGTTACTGAGGTGGATGAGGACAGGAAGAGAATTCAGTTAACGATGGTGATTTAACGAACATTTGAAAAAAAGTAGTAAATTTGAGTTTAAATACAATTGATTATGGAAGATTGGCAAAAATATATCAGCATAAATCCAGAAATTAGAAGTGGAAAACCTTGTATTATTGATACAAGGATTACGGTTTCAGATGTGTTATCTTATCTTGCATCTGGAATGACTGCGGAAGAAATTATGGAAGATTTTCCATCTTTAAATAAAGAAAAAATAATAGCATCACTTTCATTTGCTGCTTACAGGGACAACATCACTAAAATTGCAATTGCATCGTGAAATTATTACTTGATGAAAATTTGTCTTGGCGAATGGTAAAACAGCTTAAACCATTTTTTACAGAAGTTGTTCACGCATCAGAATTAAAAATTGATCAACCTGCAAATGACATTTCTATTTGGAATTATGCCAAGAAAAATGGTTTTACAATCATAAGTAAAGATGATGATTTTGAGAAAATTGTACTTTTAAGAAAAGCACCTCCCAAATTAATTTATCTCAAAACTTTTAATCTTTCTACAAAAGGTTTATTAGACCTAATTTTAGACAATAAAGAGAAGTTGTTAGAATTTATCATTACAGATAAAAACGATATTTTTGAATTGTATTTCAATTAGTTAATTCTTTAAAAACAAAATTTGGATTGTTATTTTTTACTCTTCCAAATAAAACCATCCAACAGATAATGAGTAAATTGTGGTACCGTTAATAGCGGTACCACTAAAAAATACCAATCCGAAAAATCTTTTGAAATACCGGAAAACTGTTCATTCCAAACCAGAATTTCCCATAAATATTCTTCAGAAAAAGCAATAAAAAGTAAAATTGCAATAAAAAATAACAATCCTTTGAAATGCTTGAAATAGTGCAACCAATTCAATTCTTCTGCTGATTTTTTATCTATTTCTTTTAGATAAATCAGAGCCATATAAGGGATTCCGTGAGAAACGACATTGAGTAAAGTAAAAATTAAATCATTGTTGAAATACACGATACCGAAATACCAAGACAATATTGTTCCAATGATTATGGCGTTTTTGGGAATGTTGAAATAATTACTTTTCAAAGAAATGTAGATCGTTCTGATTACATAAAAAAGAAGGATAAAACCATAAATCCAACTCAAAACCGTAATAAGAAGTGGATTTTCGAAATGTAGAAATTCATTTTCTACAAACCAATTAAATTTTCTTGGGGCTGACAAAAACCAATATAGCATTGGATAAATGGTAGCAGTATAAATAACCAAATTATCAATCCAAGCCCATTTTTTGGATTCATTTCGGGCATATAAACGCATAAAACCATATTGCTGTCGGATGAAGTGATAAACGGCGATATAAGCCAAAACTGACCAAAAAACAGCACTCCCAAAAGAGAATAGAAACATTCCGATTAGAAAGCATAAAATGGGTAATCCAATCAATAATTTTTTTCTTTTTTGAAATTCACTTGCTACGAAATAGGTTTTAAATAAAGTAGCATAAACGTGCGCTACATCAATAAAAACAATTAGAAAAAGCCAAGTGTAAAAAGAATATTCATCTTCTATTTGATGCAATTGATTTTGAAATAAAAACACAATGGCGACCACCAAAAAGGAGGGAAGCAAAATAAAAATGCTGTCGGTTTTTGCTTTATGAATCCAAGGTTGTTCCATCTATCATGTTGTTTACGACGTTAATTCCTTGATGAAAAGCTTCTTCAAAAATCGAAATTCCAGACAAATCGCTGTGGGCAAAATAGATTTTATTGTCAATGGATTTTGATGCTTCTTTTTTGGCTTTGCCAAAGATAAAATTAGGAACGGGGCTGATCATTCCGTGACCTAATAAGTGAATTTCGATGCTTTCTGTAGCTAATTCAATGGCAGGATGGGCTATTTTTAAATCATCAAAAACCATTTGTTTCCAGTATTCTTTGGGTTTTTTGTAGAATTCTCTACGTGTCTTTTTTAAGTCTGCCGATGAAAAACTATAATAATACGTAATCACTTTTTTATCTTGAATTTGTTGCAAAGATTGCTGTTGGTCATAGACATAACCCAAACCTTTGGACCCGTAAATTACATTGTCCCAACACAATGGAAAACTGCCATTATCATCCAAATTTGAAACGACCAAAGTTGCCAATAACCAAGGCGTATAATGAAAATGAGAAGCTAATTCTTTTCTGTTTTCTAATAAATATTGATTGACAAACTGAGGCGTTGCCAGCAAAACTTTATCGGCTTTTATGGCAATAGTCGTTTTGGTTTTGTTATCGAAAACTTTGGCAATTACTTTATCATTGCTGTTTTCAATTTTGAAAACTAAATGATTTTTCAACGATTTTCCTTTTACATATTTCTGTAAATGATTTGCTAATCTTGAGTTTCCTTCGGGCCAAGTGAGTACAGTATCTTGTTTGTTTTCGGAAGCATTTTGTTTTCTTCCGGCAAAATAATGAATACCCGCATAAGCCGAAACATAATGAATTCCTAAACCAAAATCATCTTTACAACAATAGTCAATATAATTAAAAAGTGGTTTGGATGTAAAATGATTGCTGTCAAACCATTCTTTCATCGTGATGGAATCCAGTTCTTTTGTTTGTTGATTTTCTGAAGATTCAGAAAGCGGAATCATAAACCAATATTTCCCTAGTTCGTCTTTTTTGGCTCTAAAATCATCCATTAATTTAAAAAAACGGACTAATTCTTCATCTTCATGAGTTGTATTTCCTTCTTTTGGAACGACTCCTTCCTGCCAATTATTTTTATAAAACAAGCGTTCGTCAGGAGCAAAAGTAAGCTGGGTTTCGTCAAATTTTGGAAAGCCTTTGGAATCGTAACCCAATATGATTTTTTCTTCTTCTAAAAATTGTAATAAGACTTTATCTTCTAAATTGGGTAAGGGCAAATAATGAGCTCCCAAAGGATATTTGGAGTATTTATTCTCCCCATTGGACGAATTTCCGCCCAAATGGTCTTCCAATTCCACCATCAAAAAATTGGTAATTCCTCTTTTAGTTAATTGTCTGCAGGCACTCAAGCCAGTAATTCCACCACCAATAATTAGATAGGGAATTGAGATTTCTTTAGTTGGTTTTGGAAAATTTTGTACTCGAAGGCGATGACCCAAAATATGATTGGTTCCCGATAAACGAATCAATAATGTAACCACTTTTTCTTTACAGGAATCCAAAAAAGGAACAACCAATAAAGAAGTCGCAATTATCTTGAAGAAGTTTCTTCTTGAATTATTGTAATTTTCCCCATTCTTCATCGAAATAGCGTACTAAAATTTGGTTATCTAATCGATTGATTTCGATGTCTTTTGAAATCATATCCTGAGAAAAATAATTGAATTTATCAAACTGATAATTGTAAAAACGAAGGTTATCTATTTTTCGATTTACAGTATTAAAAGTAGTTCCAAAACCATTAATGGCAATCGTATAACCCCATTCTCCAAACGAAGGAACATAGGCGTGATAAGCATCAACTTGAGGAAAAACTTGAGCAATGGTTTTATTAATACACCAAAAAGATTTCGGCGCAAAATACGGCGAAGTGGTTTGTATAACCGCTACAGCATCTGGGTTTAATAATTTTTGAACAGTTGCATAAAAGTTAAGCGAATACAATTTTCCTAAACTATAATTGGACGGATCAGGAAAATCAATAATGACTACATCAAATTTTTCTTGACAGCTTTTAGCCCAAATATAAGCGTCTTTGTTGTAAACGGTAACTTTGGGATTGTTGAGTGAATTTTTATTAAAACCTGTCAAGATGGTATTGGTTTTGAACATTTTGGTCATTCCTTCATCCAAATCTACTAAGGTTATTTTTTTAACGGCTGCGTATTTCAAAATTTCTCTAACCGCCAATCCATCGCCTCCGCCTAAAACTAAAATGTTATTTACACTTTTTGCCATCGATAAAGCAGGATGAACTAAGGCTTCATGATAACGGTATTCATCGGCAGAGCTAAATTGCAGGTTGTTGTTGAGGTATAATCGATAGTCACTTTTATTATGTGTTAAAACAATTCTTTGATAAGGAGTGGTGTTGGTGTAAATGATGTTTTCGCCATATAATTTCCCTTCAGAATAAGATAAAATTTTATCGGAGAATATAAAAGTGGCAAGCAAAATTAAGAATGATAAAATGGCTTTAGTTCTTAAAAAATGTACTTTTTTCAATTCCTTTTTAAGCAAATAACATAAGGCAATAGCAATGGAAACATTAATCATTCCGAAGAATAAGGAAGTTCCCATAATGCCTAATTTTGGCACCAAAATAAGGGGAAATAGGATGGAAGCCAATAAAGCTCCAATATAATCAAAAGTAAAAACATTCGAAACTAAATCTCTAAACTCGACTTTGTCTTTAAGGATATTCATTAACAGCGGAATTTCTAATCCGACCAGACAACCCGTTACAAAAACAAGGAAGTAAAGTATAAACTGAAACGAATAAATGCTTTCGAATAATAGAAATAAAATAACCGAAGACAAACCTCCTATTAAGCCGACCAGTATTTCAATTTCAACAAAAGTGTTGAGCAGATTCTTGGTCAAAAATTTAGAAAAATAGGAGCCAATTCCCATTGAAAAAAGATAGACTCCAATGATGAATGAGAATTGTTTTACTGAATCGCCCAATAGATAACTTGCCAATGTTCCAGCAACCAGCTCGTAAACTAATCCGCAGGTAGCAATCGTAAATACGGCGAAAAGCAGTAGGTATTCGAATTTTAAAAACTTTTTACCCATGAATTGCGGCACTAATAATCATTGAAATTCCAATGATAAAGGCTCCAAAAACAATTGCCAGAGCCACATTATTATTTTTTGAAATTTGATTCCAAGTGTTTTCGGGAGTCAGTTTTTCGATGATAAAATAAGCTATCAAAAGAATGACAATTCCAATTACTGAAAAAACAATTGAAGCTAAAACAGGTCTCATAGTTAAAATATCCATAGTATTTTGGTTTTAATTATTTGTGATAAAAATGATTTACACTTCTGCTGTTAGAAGTTGGTTTATAATTTTCGGTCGATTCGCAATCGCATATTTGGTTTCCTGAGGCATTGTAATAAACAAAAAGACCATAGAAAAACAATCCTATTAGTATTGCTAGATAATTAGTTTTTATAAAAGGTATAATTTTTTCCATACAATTAGCGGGTTATTCATTCCATCTTCTTTCTTCGAAGTTTTTTTCGAGATAATACATTCCGATTACAAACACTGCCATGAATATAAAAACTAGCCAAACGTTTCTTGTCGAAGGTTCTGACCAAGTTGCTTTAACTACAACAGATTGATTTAGCAAATCTTCGGTCGCTTTCATTGGGGTTATGGCTAAATGATATTTGCCTGCCGTTACTCCACAAATATTAAACTTTTCTGTTGGATCGCCTTCAGTCCAGTTTTCTCCATCGGTATAGCCATGATAATATTCGATGTCTTTGTTGGCATAAATTTCTTCGCCAGTAGTTTCATTAATTAAAGCGACTTGGACATTGGCCCAGGAATTATCTACATTCGAATTTACTAGGATGGATAGCGGTGCTACACTTCCGCTTAAATTAAAAGAAGGAGTTATAAAATCTTTGTTTGCAAATTGATCAAATCGAATTTCAGTGTCCAAAACCTTTTGTTCGACGCGGTCTTTGTTCAAATACCAATTGGTAATTAAAATCAACACAGCAATACAACAAAAAGTTATGGCTAAATCTCTAATATTGAATATAAAAGGCTGCACTTGGCCAACACCGCTTTTGAGTGGTAAATCAACTTTTCCAAAAGCTTTTTTAATATCACTTTTAGAAATATGTTTTCCTAAAAAAGTAGTATGTTCGCGACCTACTTTTTCAAAAGAAAGCATTAAAGGCGGATTGATGAATTCCAGGAGTTCTACTCTCTCATAAATATCAAAGTCAAAAAAACCTTTAGCTGTAATTAATGTAGGACAACAAGTATCATATTTATCAAAAGTTATTTCTTCATGTTTTACCGATAGTGGATAAGAATTAATGTTTTCAGATGATTCAATTTCTTTTAAGATAATCCAATGTCCTGCAGCTTCAGATAAATATAAATAATCGTCTTGTTTTCCTTCTAAAATATATTCTGTCCATTCAAAACCTTTATTTTCTTTGATAAGAACTCCAGTAACTTGGTATTCTTTATCATCGAAAGTAGCTTTTTTTCCAACTTCGAATTTTTCAACAAAAGAATAATACGGTTTTAGTTTATTAAAAAATTTAAGACCAGCACCTCTTTGATTTTTATAAACATAACAACATTTTGGACAAACAAATGTAATTACTTCAAAATGAACATCCAGCGTAGTTGTAGTATTGCAATTAGGACAGGGAACGGTCATATACTATCGGTTAATTTCGAAATCCTTTAAAATTTTCGCTTCAAAATAAGCAATATATGCATTGGTAATTACTTTTACTTTATCAGTATTATCTTGGAGATAATTACACAAATAAACATCCAAAGTTAATTGTTGAAACTCAGGCCAAGTATGAATACAAATGTGAGATTCTTTCAAACAAATCGCAATGGTAAAACTATTGTTGTCAAAATCATGCTGACTAATGCCTACTTTTTCCAGATTATATTTTAAAATTAAATCTTCCGAAAAAGCTATAAAATCTTCGCTAGACAGGAGTTTATTAATATTTTCAACTTCAAGGGTTACTAATTTATGCAAACCAGGAGAATATGCATTTTGAATCATTATGTAATTACTTTTTTACGAAAATAATATTTTTTAGCAGTATTGCAATTTTTAATTGTTAAAATCAAAAATCTGATGGATAGTAGAGAGTGTAACTAATTACGTTGGTTGTTTATAAATAAAAAAGGGATCCAAATAATTTGAACCCCTTTTTGTAAATGTAATTTTTTTTAAAGCTCGATAACTCCTCCAACGTAAAAGCCACCACCATTATTGGTAATGCTATTACTAGATGCGTTATTAATATTGGTTAAACCACCAAAGTATTGGTAGTCGATTAAAATACCAAATTTTTGATTAACTTCAATTTTATAGCCTATTCCAAAAGTCAATCCTAATTGAAACGATTTTATAACGTCACTAGGAATTTCTGTATCATTCATTTTAGCATTTAGTAAAAATGAAGGACTCAATCCGAAATTCAAATTCCATTTTCTAGTACTTCCAAAGTGCCAGTTGGCATTTACTGGAATGCTTAAATAGTTTAATTTATCTTCGTATCGCATGCCTTGATAAACATATTCGCCTCCCATTTTGTCGAAAAGCAATCCTGAACGCAAACTCCATCTATTATTAAAGTAGTAATCAGCTGTTGCTCCAAATGATGCTCCAGAATTTGCATCAGTGGCGTCACCTTCATTATTTTCAGAAAAGGTTGTATATCCAATTTTTGGTGTAATCTCGACAGTTCCTTTTTCTTTAGTTTGTGCGTTAGCAAACCCAAATGAGAGTAGGGCAATTAATGGTAGTAAAGTTTTTTTCATAAATTATAGGGTTAGTTAAAAATAGGCAGCGAATGTAATAAGTAAAAACTTCATAAACAATTTAAGGAAGAAAAATTGTATCTATTATAGGAGGTTATTAATTCAAGTTTTTCATCATGAAAAGCATTTATTATTTAAGTAAAAAACTACAAATTATAAAAAACTACGTATTTTTACGTATTTTAAAAAATTACGAATATCTGAAAAAGAAGTCTGCCTAAGTATATTTAATAGTAATGGAGGCTATTTTTTGGGTTTTAATTCTATAAAATATTCAAAAAAAGAGTCATTTTTTTAACTCTGTGAGTATTTTGACAGACTTTACAAACTACTAATTATTGAATAAAACTTATATATTTACTTAAAATTAAGATAGTTATTGAAGAATTTATTTTGAATTTCAATATTTGATTTAGATTTTTTAATTAGGTTGATAGGATGGTAAACTCAAATTGAGTGGGAGTAAAAGGATTTCAGAATGTCTTATTAGACTTAGTAAAAGCAATAATTAATTACAGATGAAAGAGAATCAAGCCATTTGCAGTAGTTGTAGTAATGAAAATTGCTTTATCAAAAAACATATTCATTTGTCCAGTATGCAAAAATATATCGAGAAGAAACATAGTTTTACCTGTAAAAAAGCACAACAATTCATTATTGAAGGTGCGCCAATACAAGGTTTGTACTTTGTTTGCAAAGGGAAAGTGAAAACGGTAAAAACCGGAATTAATGGTCGCGAACAAATTGTCCGATTAACCACCAATGGAGACACAGTTGGATTTAGAGGTTTCGGAACTTCTAAGCGTTATTTGATTGGAGCCTATGCTCTTGAAGATACCGTTTTGTGTAATTTCAGTAATGAAGTGATGTTGGATATTCTTCAAAATGTCCCTGAATTTACGTATGATATGATGCTTTTCTACGCAGAAGAATTGAATAAAAGCGAGAACAACATTCGAAAGATTGCCCAAATGAATGTGCGCGAGCGAGTGATTGACACCTTATTATATATCCACAGAAAGTTTGGTCAAACGAATGAATTGATCAACCTTGATTTGTCTCGAAAAGAAATAGCTGATTTCGCTGGAACTACAGAAGAACAAGTGACAAGAGTGATTTCGAGCCTGAAAAGAGAAGATTTGATTAAAACCGTTGGAAAGAAAATTGGTTTGCAACAAGTTAATAAAATGAAATCAGAAATTCTAGAACATAAGTATATCTAAGTAGTTTGTATATTATTTTCAATTTTAAAAAGCCCTTTTTGGGCTTTTTTTTATGGAAACAAATCATTTTGATGATATATTTCTTTTAGCTTTTATTTCAATACGTATTTGATTTAGAAAACTAAGTGTTGAATAAAGCTAATAAATACAAGGTATTGTTTTGCTTTCTTGCGAAAACGCAGGTTAGAAGTTGTTATTTGAAATTATTTTGTCGTATAAAAAACTTGTTTTTGGCTGTTAAAAGCTAATACTTAAGTATAAATACGTATATATATTTGCTTCATACTAATAAAAACAAATAACCATGCAAAATAGAATAAGCACAATTCAAAAATTAAAGACAGCAAAAAAGGGTCAACATTCAAAATCTATACTATTAGGTTTAGCTCTAAGTTTGTTGGGAATTACTTCAGCTGAAGCACAGTTTACGGCATCAGGACAATTCAGACCAAGAACAGAATTCAGAGACGGTTACAGCACTTTGCAAACTAAAGATGCCGAAACAGCCATATTCACTTCACAAAGAACAAGATTGAATGTTGGATTCACAGGATATAGATTCAAATTTTTTGTAGCCGTTCAAGACGTTCGTGTTTGGGGACAAGATGCTTCGACCATCAACAGAGTAACTACTGCAGAGAACAATGGAATTCAATTACACGAAGCTTGGGGCGAAATCATGCTGATTGACACGACTAGTACCATTCAAAATTTATCTTTAAAAATAGGGCGTCAAGAGATTTCATATGACGATCAAAAGGTAATCGGAGGACTTGATTGGTTACAACAAGCGAGATACCATGATGCGATTGTTTTGAAATATTTCAACAAAGGATGGACATTCGATTTGGGAGGTGCATTCAATCAAAACAAAGAATTATTAGAAGGCACAATCTATAATGGAGTTCCACCCACAACTGCTGGTTATACCGCAGGGACCAACGGTTTAGGAACGAATTATAAATCATTGGAGTATGCATATTTGGCTAAGAAGTTCTTCTTTGGAGACATTTCGTTTTTGTTCTTGAGCGACAATTTCAATAAATATACGAATGTAACAGCAGGAACGCCACCAGTTACAACTAAAGTTAATGAGCAAGGAATCTGGACAAGAAACACAACCGGTTTTTACTATAATGTGAATGCCACCCGAAAATTAAAATTCGAAGGAAGTGTGTATCACCAATTCGGACATGACAAAAACGGTCGTAGTCTGGACAGTAATTTGGCTTCTATTACATCGACTTTGCAAGTGGGAAGAAAATTATTTGTAGGACCTGGAATTGATTATTTATCAGGAACTGATGGAACAAAAGCAGTTACAGCAACTTCCGAAAATAATCAGTTTGACCCACTTTACGGAACACCTCACAAATTCTGGGGAAATATGGATTACTTCTACGCTTCAAGCGGATTTGGCGCACAAGGTTTGCTAAACTACTTTTTGAAAGCCAAATACAATCTAAAAGACAACCTAACGCTGTTTGCTGACTTGCACGGATTTGAATCTGCGAATACGTTATCAGACGGAGCGGGAGGAACACGAAACAGTTATTTAGGAACCGAATTGGATTTAAAAGTATCCTATAACATGACAAAAATGATCAATATCGAAGGAGGTTATTCTTTCATGAAAGCGACCAATTCTATGGCATCGGCTCAAGTTAAAAACGTTGCCAACGCCAATCTTTCTCCACAATGGGCGTATGTGATGGTAAACATCAAACCTAATTTCTTGAACAAAAAGTAATTGATTATCAATCTTTAAAACTATAAAAATGATACAGACTAAAAAACATATAAAAACACTTTTTGCCTCAATGATGGCGGTAATGTGTGTGGTTTTGTTCTCTTCTTTCACAACAAATCCAAATCCTCCAGTTGCGGGCGAACCAATCAAATTAGGTTTCATTCCACTAACCGATTGTTCACCAATTGTAATGGCAAAAGAACTAGGATTATTCAAAAAATACGGTGTTGAGGTAGTCGTTACCAAAGAAACTTCGTGGGCAAACGTTCGTGATAAAATCTTAACAGGCGAGTTGGACGGAGCCCACTGTTTGTACACAATGCCATTTTCAGTATACACAGGAGTAGGAGGAAAGGCCGGTTCTGAAATGAAAATCGCGATGATGCTAAATGTAAACGGACAAGCAATTACATTATCCAATGATTTCTGCGGAAAAGTAGGTTTCAAGCAAATGAACAAAGTAACGCCAGTTGTTGCCGCTAAATTAAAAGCCGAAAAAGAAGTGACTTTTGCGATGACTTTCCCTGGCGGAACGCATGATTTATGGCTAAGAAACTGGATGTCATTAGCAGGATTGAACCAAAAAGCGGTAAAAATCATCACGATTCCTCCTCCGCAAATGGTGGCTAACATGAAAGTTGGAAACATGGACGGTTATTGTGTTGGTGAACCTTGGGGCGGAGTAGCCGTAAAACAAGGCATTGGTTTTACCCAAATCGCTTCTCAGGATATTTGGAAAGATCACCCAGAAAAAGCGTTGGTTGTCAACAAAGAGTTTAGCGAAAAACGTCGCGAAGATCTCAAAAAAGTGATGAAAGCACTTTTAGAAGCCTGCATCTGGCTGGACAATCCTGCCAATCGCAAAAAAGCCGCCGCAATCATCGGAAAAGCACCTTATGTAAACGCTCCTGCCGATGTTATCGAAGGAAGATTAATGGGCGATTATAACTTAGGTTGCAACCAGGGAACCGAAGTTTATGACAAAGACTACATGCTTTTTTACAAAGGCGGAACCGTAAATTATCCTCGTAAATCATACGGAATTTGGGCGATGGCACAATTTGTACGCTTCGGATATTTGAAAGAAGAACCGAATTACAAAGCGATTGCCGACAAGTTAATCCTTCAGGATTTATACGAAGAAGTCGCCACAAGCATGAAGATCAAAATCCCAACCGACGACATGAAACCATTCTCGCTCACTATGGACAAAACCGTTTTCAACCCGACCAATCCATCAGCGTATCTAAAAGTAGTAAAGCGTTAAATAATTTGGGCGTGACCCTGTTGAGCAAAGGGGCTTACTTATAGCACCGCTTATACAGCCCCTTAGCTCAACAGGGTCGGGCTATCCGCACTACTTCGGTAGTTTGCTTCTATCCCTCACGCGGAAAGTCGTTTAGACAAATTTACTTTCCAGTTTGTCATTCCGACGAAGGAGGAATCTCAGTAAGAAACTCGACAATGCTTAGTAAAATGAATTTATTTCTAGCAGTCCAAAAACATTAAATAATATTAAAATCAATAGTCATGTCAAATTCAAACACAGTAACAATCGAAACGGAACTAGCCCCAAAAAACTATTCTCTTTCAAACACTTTTGACAGAGTAATTAAGAAAAAAAGTCTAAAAAAAGCCTCACGCTATTTAGTCGAAAAAGCAAAATCAATCGCATTTGCTTGTCTTGGATTAGCCATTTTCTGTGGATTTTGGAGCTTATTAACTTTTTACACCAAAGACGCGCTTCCGGGACCTTTGGCAACTTTAACCGTATTAAAAGAAATGTTGAGCGATCCATTTTACGATTACGGTCCCAACGATAAAGGTATCGGATTGCAACTATTCGTTTCCATAAAAACCGTTTTATCAGGATTTGCGTTGGGTTCTTTATTCGCAATTCCTTTCGGAATCTTGATTGGAGCTAGTTCTTTTTTCAAGAAAATATTCTATCCAATTGTGCAGTTTTTAAAACCAGTTTCGCCTTTAGCTTGGTTTCCAATTGGTTTGGTAGTTTTCAAAGACACAGGAATCGCAACCATATTTATTGTATTCATTACTTCGTTATGGTCCACATTAATCAACACTGCTTTTGGAGTGGGAACTATTCCACAAGATCACAAAAACGTGGCAAAAGCATTTGGATTTTCTAAATGGAGATATTTATCTAAAGTTGTTTTTCCATACACATTGCCACACATCATCACAGGATTGCGATTGAGTATCAGCGTGGCATGGTTGGTAATTGTAGCCGGAGAAATGCTATCAGGTGGAGCAGGAATTGGATTTTTTGTGTGGGATAGTTGGAATGCTTTGAGCTTAGAAAAAGTAATTTCTGCCATCATCATCATTGGATTTGTGGGAATTATTTTTGACGGATTTTTTACCATGATTGAAAATAAAGTGTCGTATAAAAATTAGTTGCTAAGCACTAAGCACTAAGTTTCTAAGTTAATCTCAGAAAACTTAAATCTCAGCAACTATAAAAAAAACTAATGCTGTCATCTAGCCCCGATAGTAGTGGAAATCCTTGTTTGCCGGGGTTCGGCAAACAAGATTGGAACGTATAGCGGGAGAAATGTTCTAAAAAAACCAAATGCTTCTGCTCCTAAAAAAAACTTAGAAACTTAGCAACTCAGTAACTTAAAACTTAAAAAAATGAGCTATTTAGAAATAAAAAATTTAGAAATCTCTTTTCCAACTCCAAAGGGAAAATATACTGCAGTAAAAGATATTAATCTTTCAATCAAAAAAGGTGAAATCATATCCATTATCGGGCATTCAGGTTGCGGAAAATCAACTATTATGAATGCGATCGGAGGAATGTTAACACCAACGGGCGGATCAGTAGTTTTAGACAATAAAAACATCAAAGGGCCAGGACCGGATCGTGGAATCGTTTTTCAAAACTATTCGTTATTGCCTTGGTTAACGGTAGAAAATAACATTTTTCAAGCGGTGGATTCGGTTATGAATTGTTCGATTGAAGAGAAACATGAAATTGTGATTAAAAACCTCAAAATGGTTAATTTGTTTCAACACAAGGATAAATTACCGGGACAACTTTCGGGTGGAATGAAACAAAGAGTGGCGATAGCCAGAGCATTTGCAATCAATCCAGGCGTTTTATTGATGGACGAACCTTTTGGCGCTTTAGATGCCTTGACCAAAGGATCAATGCAACTCGAAGTTCTAAAATTGTGGAATTTAAATAACAGGGAAAAAACCATCGTGATGATTACGCACGATATTGAGGAAGCCTTGTTTTTGTCAGACCGAATTGTCGTTTTGCATAACGGCCCGGCTTCGACGATTCGGGAAATCGTAACGGTAAATTTACCAAGACCAAGAAATAAAATCGAAATTGTAAAAACTCCAGAATATATTGAGCTAAGAGATCATTTATTACATCTGTTGACAGATCACTTTTCAATAGAAGACATGGGAGTTGCCTATAAAAATTAGTTAATTTTTGCCCCAAAAAAAGGTCTTTTCTATTTTTGAAAGGATCTTTTTTTAAAATAAAAAATTCCAAATTCCTTATACTTATATAAATATAGGAGTTTGGAATTTTTTTATAAATATGTAAAGAAAAACTATTCTTTAGTTTCTTCTTTTTTATCAGCTGTTTGATCTTCTTTGGCAGCGTTTTTAAATTCTTTAATACCGGTACCTAAACCTTTCATTAATTCTGGAATTTTTTTACCTCCAAACATTAATAATATAACTCCAATAATCAAAAGTATCTCTGTAACTCCTAATCTTCCCATGATAGAATAATTTATGCCGTAGCAAATTTGTAATAAATCTAAGGTACAAAGGTATATAGAATAACTATATAAGTTTTCATTTTGATACATTTATTTATTTGTTTTAGCGTTAAATATTTTATAAAATTGACGGTTAAGTAGTGTAATCACTCGGTCAAGTCTAGTGTTTACAAGACTTTTAATTATTATATTTGTGACTTAAACTTTAGCAAGATGTCTAGTAATCGATCAAAAAGAAAGAAATTTTGGAAGAGATTATTAATCAAAAACCGGTTAATAATTTTGAACGAAAACACTTTTGAAGAAATTTTTTCTTTTAAATTGAATATAATGAGTGTCTTTGTTTCACTTACATTGGGAGCCATTTTTCTGATTTCGGCAACCACAGTATTGATTGCTTTTACGCCTTTACGAGAATTTATACCGGGTTATTCATCATCAGAATTAAAACGAAATGCTACGCTGCTGGCGTTAAAATCTGATTCACTTACCAAAGCTTTAAAGAATAATGAGCTTTATATTCAATCCATTCAAAAAGTATTAAAAGGAGAATTAGAATATGCAAAGTTTAACAAAGATTCAATTCTTTCGAGTGCCGAAGAAGCACCAGAACCTGTAGATTTGTCTGCTTCTAAAAATGAAATAGAACTAAGAGAAAGAGTGAAAGAAGAAGAAAAAATGAATGCTAAATCTGAAAAAGGAAGCGCCAAAAAGAAAACGAAGTAAATTATTGCAATTATAAATAAAGCCCAAAAGAATGTCACTAAAATCGGTTGCTGCAAAAATATTTGCAAAAAGAATATACAAAAAGACACAAGCCTGGGCCAATTCTCCTGTTGAAACCCAAAAAGCAGTATTTCAAAATTTAATACAAGCGGCTAAAGAAACCCAATTTGGGAAAGATCATCATTTTGATCAGATAAAAACGTACGAAGATTTTTCGAAACAAGTTCCAATTCGTGATTACGAAGGTTTGAAAACCTATGTTGATAAAGTCGTAAAAGGAGAGGAAAACATACTTTGGAAAGGAAAACCATTGTATTTTGCCAAGACTTCGGGAACAACATCGGGGGCGAAATATATTCCGCTGACGAAGGAATCAATGCCGTATCATATTGAAGCCGCTCGAAATGCCATTTTGCATTACATTCATGAAACTCAAAACGCTGATTTTGTAAATGGAAAAATGATTTTCCTGCAAGGAAGTCCTATTCTCGAGGAAAAGTACGGAATTAAATTGGGACGTTTGTCTGGAATTGTAGCACATTTTGTTCCGAAATATTTGCAAAAAAACAGATTGCCATCTTGGGAAACCAATTGTATCGAAGACTGGGAAACCAAAGTAAATGCTATTGTTGGCGAAACTATCAACGAAGATATGACCGTGATTTCGGGAATTCCTTCCTGGGTTCAAATGTATTTTGAAAAACTGCAACAAAAAGCAGGAAAACCTGTTGGAGAGATTTTCAAAAACTTCAATTTATTCATTTACGGAGGCGTTAATTTTGAACCATATCGAGCAAAATTTGAAAATTTAATTGGTAGAAAAGTTGACAGCATCGAGTTGTTTCCAGCTTCAGAAGGTTTTTTTGCCTATCAAGATTCTCAAAAGGAAAAGGGAATGTTGCTGTTGTTGAATTCCGGAATTTTTTATGAATTTATTAAAAGTGACGAATTTTACAACGAAAAACCAAAGCGCTACACTATTGGTGAAGTTGAACTCGGAGTTAATTATGTTTTAATTATTTCGACAAATGCGGGGCTTTGGGGTTATAATATTGGCGATACCGTTCAATTTACCTCTTTAAAACCATACCGTGTCATCGTTTCGGGACGTATTAAACATTACATTTCTGCTTTTGGAGAACATGTTATTGGCAAGGAAGTGGAATGTGCTTTGAAAGAAGCAATGGAAGGAACAACAGTTAGAGTGAATGAATTTACAGTTGCACCACAAATTACACCCGCTGAAGGATTACCTTATCATGAATGGTTCATCGAATTTGAAAACGAACCAGAGGATTTTCAAACTTTTGCGGAAGCGCTGGACAATGCGATGCGAAAACAAAACATTTATTATGACGATTTGATTGTTGGTCATGTTTTGAAAAAATTAGTGATAACCAAAGTGACTAAAAACGGTTTTCAGGAATACATGAAATCAATCGGGAAATTGGGAGGTCAAAACAAAATTCCAAGGCTTTCGAACGATCGGAAAATTGCATCGGCTTTAAACCAAAAATAAAATTATTAGATTTGGTAAGTTGAAAAGGAAGATTAGAGTTAAGCTAAATATAAAGAGTTAGGTTGATAAAATTTACTTTGACAACTTATCGAAAGATCAAAAACAGTAGAAAATGAAAGACTCAAAAAATATATCTAGATCCAGAGCACATGAATCATCGGCGGCTATTGAAAAAATGTACATTACGATGCGGCATCTTTTTAATAGAGGTTTTTACAAACCGATGGGAATTTCGGGTGACACTTTGAGAGAGGCTTTATTGGCTTTAAGACCTGAAATTTATGGGAATATTGGAGAAGAAAAAGTAGAATTAAATGGTCTTTTGTATGTTATAGAACGTCTTCCGATAGGAATTGAAGAATGTCGTTTTATTAATTTGACATCAACAGAGGGGTATTCTAAATCACATTTCAAAGCCATTGTTCCGCCAAAAAGACGTCGAAATTGCTACAGAATTGATGAGGAACAAATGAATGTTGAAATCACTAGAGGGCGATCAGACATTTATGATATTTTGACGCATTTGACATTCATTTTTATCGAATCACATAAAATTAAAAATAGAGTTTTGTTAGATGAAGCAGGCGAAGTTTCCCGTGATTGGACTAAACTTGAACTAGCCGTTTCACAAAGCAAAAAACTGACTTTGATTGAAAAAGAAAAAGCGATTTCTCATGCTGCCAATATTTTAGCGAGAACCTTCGAGGAAGTTTTGGATATTTATGATGCTTTTGGGACAGAAACGGCTCCAGATCGTTTCTTGCATGTGATTTATTGGTTGGGAAAATTAGCTATCGAAGAAGTTGTTGATAACAATAAAAGAACCATTACCTTCAGCCCCGTTTTGAGAGAACGTTTAGGACACCACATTCACGGCGAAATTTGGGCAAATAATATCAAAGAAGTTCTGCTTGCCAATGAATTATTGGACAGACCCATCCATGTGATTAGTGCCAATATGCACTCGGTTATGAATTCAATTTTTGCCACGCCTCATTTAAAATCAAAATTTAAGGACAAATCTGATTTCTTTATTTATGAAGAGTTGAGTAAATCAGGTGCTAATGAGGTTAGAAGTCAGGTAGAAGCATTAGCCTTAAAACAAGGAATGATATTTTTACCCGATTCTTCAGGAACCAATATAGATGTTCAAATTTTTGATACAGCCAAAATAGATTGGTCTAAAACTGCTTTTCCAAAAGCCAAATTAGGAGAGAAAAAACCAGTATTGATTGTTATGGATTATGCTTTTGGAGAGCAAGCCTACGAAACGATCGATGAATTATTAAGGCCTTATAAAAAAGAAACGCTGCTTCAGGTAGAATCGGTTTCTATTATGGGAAAGGCAGGAATTTTAGCAGGAGGAAAAGGAGATATCATGATTCCGAATGCGCATATCAATGAAGGAACAGCGGATAATTATTTTTTCGAAAATGAATTAACTCCAGAAATGTTTGAAGGAAATGATATCGCAGTTTACGCTGGGCCAATGGTCACTGTTCTGGGAACATCATTACAAAATAAAGACTTATTGAAGTTTTTTCATGAATCGACTTGGGCAGTTATTGGTCTTGAAATGGAGGGTTCGTATTATCAAAAAGCAATTCAGGCAGCATCCAAAATTAGAAAAAGCGTTCCGCATGACATCAAAGTACGTTATGCATATTATGCCTCAGATAATCCATTGGAAACAGGAAGTACACTGGCTTCAGGCGGATTGGGAACTACTGGAGTAAAACCAACTTATTTGATTACAATTAAAATATTGGAACAGATTTTCAATATAAAATAAAAAGCAATATTATTTAAATATGAAAAGAATACTCATTACGGGAGCAGCAGGTTTTTTAGGTTCTCATTTATGCGACCGTTTTATCAAAGAAGGTTATCATGTAATCGGAATGGATAATCTCATTACAGGAGATTTAAAAAATATAGAACATTTATTCAAACTAGAACATTTCGAGTTTTATCATCATGATATTACTAAGTTTGTTCATATTCCTGGAAATTTAGATTATATTCTACATTTTGCCTCTCCGGCAAGCCCTATTGATTATCTCAAAATTCCAATTCAAACACTTAAGGTTGGGTCTTTAGGGACACATAATCTTTTGGGTTTGGCAAGAGTAAAAAAAGCCAGAATTCTTATTGCATCAACATCTGAAGTGTATGGAGATCCTTTAGTACATCCTCAAACAGAGGAATATTATGGAAATGTAAATACGATCGGACCAAGAGGAGTTTATGACGAAGCCAAGCGTTTTCAAGAATCGATTACTATGGCATATCATACTTTTCACGGCGTAGAAACTAGAATTGTTAGAATTTTTAATACTTACGGGCCAAGAATGCGACTCAATGACGGAAGAGTTATCCCAGCTTTTATCGGACAAGCACTTCGTGGGGAAGACTTGACTATTTTTGGAGATGGACTACAAACTCGTTCTTTTTGTTATGTTGATGATCAGGTAGAAGGAATTTTTAGATTATTACATTCGGATTATGTATATCCAGTAAATATTGGAAATCCAGATGAAATTACGATTAAAGATTTTGCTGAAGAAATCATAAAATTGACGGGTACAACACAAAAAGTGGTTTATCATCCACTTCCAATAAATGATCCTTTACAACGTCAGCCTGACACTACCAAAGCCAAAGAATTATTAGGTTGGGAAGCTAAGGTTTCAAGGGAAGAAGGAATGAAAATCACCTATGATTATTTCAAGTCATTGTCAAGCGAAGAATTATTAAAAGAAGAACACAAAGATTTTTCTAATTATATAAAGTAAAAACCGCTAAATGGCTAAAATTTCATAAAATAAATTGACATTTTAGCTATTTTTAGTTTAGGTTTACAGTCATTAAAATTTCTTCAAAATAGTTTTGAATTAAATTTTATTTTCAAATTAACTGACCAACAAACCAAAATTGAATGCGCAATAAAACAGGAAGATATTCAGGATATATTCGTCCTTTTTCCTATGTATCGGATCTTTTGATACTTGGCTGTTTTGCCTTTTATTATTTTAATTTTCAAAATAAAGAAGTACCATTCTGTCTGCTTTTAAGCTGTTCCTGGATTATTATTGCTACACATTTAGGGTTTTATGAAGTGTATCGATATACAAAGCTGATTAGCATATTAAACTGTGCCGTTAAGCAGTTTTTATTGTTTACTATTTCAGTTTTAGCAATTGTTTATTTGTATTGTGAAGGGACTAGTCAAACGGCTATATTTTGTTATTTAGGAAGTGTTGGTCTTTCGATAATGGCATTAAAACTATTTATTTACTATTTTTTAAAAGAAATCCGATTGGTTTATGGAGGAAATTTAAGAAGAGTAATTTTAATAGGTTCTCCTCAAAAAGTAGAATCTTTGAAAACTTTTTTTACCGAAAATTTAGAATATGGATATAAAGTGTATCGTTTTTTTCCACTTGAGAAAGATATAGAGGAAGAGTTAAATGAAGCATTTTCATTCATGACTGAATATAATTTGGATGAATTATATTGTGCAATGAGTGATTTTAATGAATCTCAATTGGAAAGGCTTATAGATTTTGCAAATAATAATTTTAAAACATTGAAATTTATACCAGATGAAAAACAAATTTTCTCGGGTAATTACGTTTTTCAGTATTATGGTTATCTTCCGATAATTGCTTTAAGGGAAATTCCATTGGACGAAAAAAACAATAAAATAATAAAGCGTTTTTTTGACATCATTTTTTCATTAGCTATTATTTTAGGTATTTTAAGTTGGTTAACTCCTGTTTTGGCTATTTTAATCAAACTCGAATCAAAAGGGCCTGTTTTTTATAAGCATAAAAGAAACGGATTAAGTAATGAGGTATTTGATTGTTATAAATTCAGATCTATGAAATTTTCTTTGGATGAAAAGTATGATCCAGTTTCTAAAAATGACTATCGTGTAACAAAAATTGGAAAGTTTTTACGCAAAACCAGCATTGATGAGTTGCCTCAATTTTACAATGTTTTAAAAGGAGATATGTCAGTAGTTGGGCCAAGGCCACATATGTTGAGTTATACCGAACAATATGCTTTAAAAGTGAATAATTTTATGATACGTCATTTTATAAAGCCTGGTATTACTGGTTTGGCTCAAACGAGGGGCTATAGGGGAGAAATTGAACAGGATTCTGATATTATCAATAGGTTTAAGTATGATATTTTTTATATCGAAAAATGGTCACTATTACTAGATATTAAAATCATTTTTATCACTATTTATAATACTTTAAAAGGAGACGAAAAAGCCTATTGAAATGGAAAAATCTTTAGTATCTATAATAACTCCTTGTTTTAATTCTGAAAAATTCATCTCTGAAACTATTCATTCGGTACAAAATCAAACGTATCAAAATTGGGAAATGATTGTTGTTGATGATTGTTCTACTGATCAAACAGCGACAATAATTGAACAATTTGTTAAGAATGACGCAAGAATTAGATTTTTTCAACTTGAAAAGAATTCTGGCGCAGGGATTGCTAGAGAAATGGCTTTATCACAGGCAAAAGGAGATTATATTTCCTTTTTGGATGCTGATGATTTATGGAAACCATTAAAGCTCGAAAAACAACTTCAATTTTTAAAAGATAATAAAATTCACTTTACTTTTTCTTTCTATGATTGCATAGATGAAGAAGGAAATGCTTTAAACAAACGAGTAGAAGCACCAAGAAATCTTTCCTATCGCCAACTGTTTTTTTGTAATTATGTTGGAAATCTTACGGGAATTTATGATGTAAATTATTTTGGTAAAATTGCCATTTCTTCTACTCGAAAACGTCAAGATTGGATGGTTTGGCTTACTATTTTAAAGCAAATAAAAAGCGCAAAATTAGTTCCTGAAAGTTTAGCTTTTTATCGCATCCGGAATAATTCGTTATCAGCTTCAAAGGTTGATTTGTTGAAGCACAATTTTGCTGTTTACCGAAATTTTCATGGTTATAATTATTTTGCTTCTTTAGTTATAATGATAGGTTTTTTATTCACTCAATTGTTAATAAAACCTCATTATTGTAAAAAAATTAATAATCACTTTTAATAGTATGGACTTTTTTATTTAAGTCAATTCATCAATATTAAAAAATCAACGTTAGACCTTTTTCCTTCTAGGTTTTTGAAATTTACAGTCTTTTTTTACAATACTATTTTATAATTATAAATCAATAGATTTTGATAAGTAGTGACTTATTAATCATTGTTAATATTATATGTTTTTAAGTAAAATTCACACTAAATGGAAATATTATGCGTTAATATTTTTTATGAACCTATGAAATAAATTTATTAAAAATGTAATTATTAGAAATTATGAAAACAATTAAATCGAGTGCATTAGTTTTTTTAGTGATGGCAATGTTGAGTCTTATTTTTATTAGATGTAATGAAAATGATTCTGCAGATACGTCAGGCACTTCAAAAGTCATGGTAAGATTGTCCGATGCTCCGGGTGATTATAAAGAAGTAAATCTTGATATTAAAGATGTCTTAATTAAAAGTAACTCAAGTACTGATGACAATGGTTGGGTAAGCATTGGAAAATCGCCTGGAGTTTATAATGTATTGGATTTAACAGGAGGAGTAACTCTTTTGGTAGCCGACAGTACAATTACTTCAGGATATTTGGGACAAATTAGATTATTGCTTGGAGATAATAATACGGTGGTACTTAATGATGGTACGACACACGCATTGAAGACTCCTAGCGGACAACAATCTGGATTGAAATTACAAGTTAATAAAACTCTAGAAGCTGATAGAACATACGAATTCTTATTGGATTTTGATGTAGAACATTCAATAGTTGTTCAGGCTGGTCAATCTGGTATTTATAATTTGCATCCAGTAGTTCGAGTGTCAACACAAGAAACTTCAGGAAGTATTAAAGGAACTATTAGTCCAGTATTAGTTGGTTATCAGGTTTTAGCATCTGTACAAGTGGGAACCACTACGGTATCTTCATATGCAAATGCAGAAGGAGTTTTTCAATTAGATGGACTACCAGTTGGAACTTATGCGGTTACCTTAACTCCAGATGTCGCTTCGGGTGTTGCGCCAAAAACTATTCCGGGAGTAGTTGTTGTTAATGGAACGGTTACAGATGTAGGTGCCATTACATTGTAAATGTCAATATCTTTAAAACAAAAAAACAGCTATTTTTAGCTGTTTTTTTGTTTTAAATTATGGTACATCGTTTCCAATACTTGCAGTCCAAAGCGAAAACCAATCTTCTAATTCCATCTTGAAAGTAGTGGCTTGCATCAAATGAGCCAATCTTTTTTTGTCTGAAGTACCACAAACAGGTAAAATTCCAGCAGGATGTTTCAATATCCAATTCAATAAAATAATATCATTAGACACATTATATTTTAAGGTTAATGCATTTACAATTTTAAGAATTCGTTGTGATTGCTCATCTTCTTTTCTAAATACAGTTCCCAATGGTGACCAGCACATGGGAGTAATTCGGTTGGTTTGCATGTGGTCTAAACTTCCATCGAGCATAGGTTCAAGATGTGTAATAGAAAACTCGATTTGATTGTAGTTTATTTTGGTTTTGGTCTCTATCAAATGGCATTGGCTGGGCGTAAAATTAGAAACTCCAAAGTCTAAAATTTTCCCTGATATTTTTAATTTTTCAACGGCTTCGGAAATTTCATCAGCCTGCATTAATGGACTTGGGCGATGCAATAATAAAAGGTCTAAATAATCAGTTTGTAAATGCTTTAAAGATTGTTCAACCGACGCCATGATGTAATCTTTAGAATACGAATAATGTTTAATCGTATTATTCCTGTTATCAGATATCATTTGGATGCCACACTTCGAAATTAATTGGATGTTATTGCGGTCTATTTTACTTTCTTTAAAGGCTGCTCCAAACTCTTTTTCTGTAGTATATCCCCCATAAATATCAGCATGATCAAAGGTCGTAATCCCGTTCTCAAGACACGTATTCATCAAAGCTATCATTTGTTCTTTAGTACAACTTTTGCCCCAGATTCCCCACGTCATTGTACCCGCTATAATTTTTGAAAACGGAATTTTACTCATGTTATAAATTATTTATTTTTTTAATGATTTTTGATTTAATTCTTCAAATATGACATTTATTTATGTTTGCTATTAAAAATAAAGAAATACTATCATAATTCGTCCTTAAAGTTAAAGGATTAATAGAAGTTTTAACCATTCTTTAACATCGTACGTCTAAAAAAAAATTCAATTTGCACCATCAAATAGACGACATTAAAAAAGAGGTTTAAATATAAAAATATGGAACAAAATTCAGCGACTTTAGACATTAGAGCTATCAATGAAAAAATAGAAAGAGAAAGTGCTTTTATAGACCTTCTCACGATGGAAATGAACAAAGTTATTGTGGGACAAAAACACATGGTTGAGCGATTGTTAATTGGACTTTTGGGTCAAGGACATATCCTATTAGAAGGAGTTCCTGGATTGGCCAAAACATTAGCCATAAACACACTTTCGCAAGCTATCCAAGGTTCTTTTAGCAGAATCCAGTTTACACCAGATTTATTGCCTGCCGATGTTATTGGTACCATGATTTACAATATTAAAGCCAATGAGTTTTCTATCAAAAAAGGGCCAATTTTTGCTAATTTCGTTCTAGCGGATGAGATTAACCGTGCTCCTGCCAAAGTACAATCGGCTTTGTTAGAGGCGATGCAGGAAAAACAAGTTACCATTGGTGATACTACTTTTAAATTAGACAAACCTTTCTTGGTTTTGGCAACTCAAAACCCAATCGAACAGGAAGGAACTTATCAGTTGCCTGAAGCTCAAGTGGATCGTTTTATGTTAAAAACGGTTATCGATTATCCAAAGATGGAAGACGAGCGTTTAGTAATTCGTCAGAATCTAAAGGGAAGTTATGACAAAGTAAATCCGGTAGTTTCTGTTGAGCAAATTTTAAGAGCACAAGAAGCAGTTCGTGAAGTGTACATGGACGAAAAAATAGAGAAATACATACTGGATATTATTTTTGCAACTCGTTATCCAGAGAAATATAAATTGGCTGATTTGAAACCTTTAATCAGTTTTGGAGCTTCTCCTCGTGGAAGTATTAATCTTGCTACGGCTGCCAAATGTTATGCTTTTATCAAACGCCGTGGTTATGTAATTCCCGAAGATGTTCGTGCAGTTGTACATGATATTTTACGTCACAGAATTGGTGTTACTTATGAAGCTGAAGCCGAAAATATTACGTCGGTAGATATCATCAATAAAATCATCAACGAAATTGAAGTACCCTAATCAGTAGGCAGTTGAAAGTATTCAGTTAGTAGTTGAAGCGCAACCCCTAATCTGAAATCTGAAATCTAAAATCTGCAATCTAAAAGAATGGATACAAAAGAGCTTTTAAAAAAGGTACGTAAAATAGAAATCAAAACCCGAAGATTGAGTGATCATATCTTTTCGGGGGAATATCATACATCATTTAAAGGTCGAGGGATGACTTTTAGTGAAGTCCGTCAGTATCAATTTGGAGACGATATTCGTGCTATCGATTGGAATGTAACTGCTCGTTACAATGAAGCTCACGTTAAAGTTTTCGAAGAAGAAAGAGAATTGACCATGATGTTAATGGTTGATATTTCAGGTTCTGAAAATTTTGGTTCTAAAAATCAATTTAAGAAAGAAATTGTTACTGAGATTGCGGCGACAATGGCTTTTTCGGCTACACAAAACAATGATAAAATAGGTTTGATTTTATTTTCAGATCAAATTGAATTGTACATTCCGCCAAAAAAAGGAAGATCACACGTACTTCGTATCATTCGTGAGTTAATCGAATTTGAGCCTAAAAGTTATAAAACAGATATTGCTCAAGCGTTGAGATTTTTATCGGGAACTCAAAAAAAGAAAGCAATTGTATTCGTCATTTCGGATTTTATGGCTGGTGAATACGAGCATACACTGAAGATAGCTTCCAAAAAGCACGACATCACCGGTATTCGAGTATATGATATTCGCGAAGAAAAAATACCAGATTTAGGAATGGTTTCTATGCTTGATGCCGAAACAGGTGAAATAAGATTGATTAATACAGGTTCAAAAGCAGTCCGAATGAATTACGAAAAAAACTATTCGGATAATGTCAATTATTTTAAAGAGACTTTCAGTAAATCGGGTGCAGGTGTTGTGAATACCAGAGTGGACGAAAGTTATGTTACTAAATTATTAGGTTATTTTAAATCAAGATAAGACGAAACTTAACAGGTATTCAAGCCTGTTTGGTTTAAATTAAGAACTAAATGAAAATTAAACTTTACCTACTATTTATATTAATTTCAACTTCTATTTTTGCCCAACAAAAAAAGGTTGAAACTAGTATAGATACAACAAAAATTAAAATTGGAGCGGAGTTTAAATTGACTTTAAAAACTTCGGTTGATACTTTATCTAAAGTGGTTTTTCCAAAACTTAATAAAATTGGTGCTCTAGAAGTAATTCAGTCGTATCCGGTTGATACAGTTAAAAAAGATGATCGTTACGAATTGATCAAAAAGTACGGATTAACTCAATTTGATTCGGGTAAATATACCATTCCAAGTATAAAAATTCTAATTAATAATAAAGAGTACTTATCAGATTCTATTAAAGTTGAGGTTGCCAATGTTCAGGTCGATACATTAAGACAAAAAATGTATGATATTAAGGATATTGTAAAAACTGAAGAATCAAGCGATTGGTGGAAATATCTTTTAGGAATTCTATTGTTAGCAGGAGTTGGAGCTTTTGTTTATTGGTATTTAAAAATTCGTCAGAAGAAAAAAATTGAGGAAGAAGTTTATAAAACGCCAATTGAAAAAGCGACAAGTTTACTAGATACATTAGAAAAGAAAGAACTTTGGCAACATGGAGAGGTCAAAGCATATTATAGTGAATTAACAGATATTACGAGAAATTATATAGAAGAAGCTATAGAAATTCCAGCAATGGAAAGTACCACTTCTGAATTAATTGAAGGTTTAAAAGTAGCTTCATTAAAAAAGAAAATGAAGCTTTCACAAGAAACTATTGAAAATCTCTTTAGTGTTTTGAAACAAGCAGATTTAGTAAAATTCGCAAAATCAACACCTTTAGAATTTGAAATTACTGCAGATAGAAACAAAATCCAAAAAGCGATTTTAACTCTTGATGAAGCAATTCCTGTTGAGGTTCCTATCGAAGAAGACACCATTTTGAATGAAGCCCAAAAGCAGAAGCAAATTCAAATTTTACTTAGAAAAAAGAGAAATCAACGTATTGCAATTGCAGTGGGATCTGTTCTTTTTGTACTATTCGCTACAACTGCTTATTTTATTGCTACCAAAGGTTTTGATTATGTAAAAGATAATGTTCTTGGACATCCTACTAAAGAATTATTAGAAGGAGAATGGGTTAAGAGTGAATATGGAAATCCAGGAATAATAATCGAGACTCCAAAAGTCTTGAAAAGAATGGATTTGACAAAATCGTTGCCGAAAGAAGGAATGGCTCTAATTAAAGAGATGCAATCTTTTGGTTATGGAAGTTTGTTTGACAATTTTTATATCATGGTTTCTACTATGAAATACAAAAAAGAACAAAACATTGATTTGTCTAAAGGTATTGAAAGTTCGTTGAAAGTATTAGAAACTCAAGGAGCGCAAAATATGATTGTCAAAGAAGAAGATTTCCAAACGAATAACGGAATAACTGGAAAAAAAGGGTATGGAACTTTTACCAGAATTGACGACAAAAATCAAACGAGTTTGAAAATATACTATGAAATTTTACTTTTTGGACAAGGAGGAGGATTACAGCAAGTAATGATTTTTCATGAAGAAGGAGATAAATATGCAACGGAATTATCAGATCGTATTTTGAATTCGGTAGAACTTAAATCAGCAAGTAACTAATGGCAAAAATAACCTTTTTAAATCCAGAATTTTTTTGGTTGTTTCTTCTGATTCCTCTTGCTATTATTTGGCTATTTTGGAAAAGAAACCAACAAACATCGACCCTGAAAATGAGTTCACTAAAAGGATTCAAAGGGGGTGATTCATTACTGGCAAAATGTAAACCAGCTTTGGATGTAATGCGAATGTTGGCACTGTCATTATTAATTATAGCATTAGCAAGGCCAAGAACTGTTGACATTAGTAATAAAACTAAAACAACGAAAGGAATTGATATTGTCGTAGCGGTTGACGTTTCGGGAAGTATGTTGGCGAAGGATCTTAAACCAAACCGAATGGAAGCTCTAAAAAGAGTAGCTTCAAATTTCGTGGAAGAAAGACCAAATGATAGAATTGGATTGGTAGTGTATGCTTCCGAAGCTTATACAAAATCGCCTGTAACTAGTGATAAAGCAATTATTCAAGAGGCAATTCAAAGTATAAAATACGATAATGTTTTACAAGACGGAACTGGAATTGGGATGGGATTGGCAACAGCCGTAAACCGACTTAAAGATAGTAAAGCCAAAAGTAGAGTAGTTATTTTATTGACAGATGGAGTTAATAATGCGGGGTTTATTGAACCTGAAACAGCAGCTGATATTGCTCATCAATACGGTATAAAAGTGTACACTATTGGTATTGGAACCAACGGAATGGCCGAATCTCCTTATGCAATTGGACCAAATGGACAATTACTTTTTCAAATGATGAAAGTTGAGATAGACGAGAAATTGATGAGAAATATTGCTAGGAAAACAGGAGGTCAATATTTCAGAGCAACCAGTAATGACAAGTTAGCACAGATTTATAACGAAATCAATAAGCTGGAAACCACTGAAATTGAAGAATTGAAGTTCTATGATTATGACGAAAAATACAGACCTTTTGCGTTATTGGCTTGTTTTTTATTAGTTGCAGAATTAGGATTACGAAAAACAATTTACAAGAGTTTTATATAATGATATTTTTTCTCAGCAAATTAGCTGAGGTCAAATACTGAAAACTAACAAATGGAATTAGAAGAACAAAAATATTTATACTTACTTTTTTTACTGCCAATTATGGTGGTAATTTTTCTATACAATTTATATTGGAAAAGAAAAAAGCAACGTGAGTTTGGAGATTTAGAAGTAATAAAAAGACTAAGTCCTGAGCGTTCTATTTTCAAACCTTTCTTGAAATTAGGAGTGTTTCTTTTAGCATTAGCTTGTTTGATAATTGCTTTGGTTAATCCAAAAATTGGAACAAAAGTCGAAACAGTAAAAAGAGAAGGAATTGATATTGTTTTTGCTATGGACGTTTCCAAAAGTATGCTCGCTGAAGATGTAGCGCCAAGCCGTTTAGAAAAAAGCAAGCAAATTGTATCACAAATTATCAATCAACTAGGAAGTGATAGAATAGGAATAGTTGCGTATGCAGGAAGTGCGTTTCCAGTATTGCCAATTACCACGGATTATAGTGTAGCCAAAATGTTTTTGCAAAGTATGGGACCTGGAATGGTTTCGTCACAAGGGACATCACTTGATGATGCCATAAAATTGTCGGGAACTTATTTTGATGACAAAAGCAAAACCAGCAAATTGATGATCATGATTTCCGATGGGGAAGATCATTCTGAAGGTGCCACTGCTGCTGCTGAAGAAGCGAAAAAGCTAGGAATGAAAATCGTTACCATTGGTATTGGTACCGAAAAAGGAGGAACGATACCATTAAAAAGAAATGGAATTGTAGAAAGTTATCAGAGAGACCAAAATGGAGAAATTGTAATCACGAAATTGAATCCAAACAGTCTCGCTACCATTGCCAAAATTACGGGTGGTGGTTATGTAAACGGAAACAATACACATGAGGTTTTGGATTACATCAAAGCAACTTTAGATAAAATTCAAAAAACAGAATTTGAAGCTACTCAAATGGCCGACTTCCAATCGCAATTTCAATGGTTTTTAGGAATTGCGTTCGTGCTATTATTTATAGATATTTTCCTTTTGGATAAAAAAACCAACTGGGTAAACAAATTGGATTTATTTAACGAGAATAAATAAAGTATTAAATCAAACGCATTAACAGACTGATTATCGTTTAATACTTTGAAAGGAACATTTATAAAAATGAAAAATAGAATCATATACTTACTACTATTACTTTTAACTTTTGTAGCTAATGCTCAGAAGAAGGATAAAGTTTTGCCTGAAGCAAATGAGGAATATGTAGCCAAGAATTTTGTTGATGCCGAAGCGAATTACAGAATTTCACACTCTAAATTTCCAAATAGAACAGTAGCTGAATATAATTTAGGAAATTCCATTTATAGACAAAATCAGTTTTCGGAGTCTAAGTTTGCTTATGCTAATGCATTGAAAAACATAAAATCTAGACCACAAAAGCACAAGGCTTTTCATAATATTGGGAATGTTTTTATGAAAGAAAAAAATTATACAGAAGCAGTAGAAGCTTATAAAAATGCTTTGAGAAATGATCCAACAGATGAAGAAACCCGTTATAACTATGCTTTGGCCAAAAAGATGCTAAAAGATAATCCTCCTCCAAAAGACGATAAAAAGAAGGATAAGGATAAAAATAAAGATAAGGACAAAGACAAAGATAAAAAGGACGATAAAAAAGATCAGGACAAGAAAGATCAAGACAAAAAGGACGATAAAAAAGACGGCGACAAAAATAAAAAGGATGACGGGAAACCCAAAGATGATCAAGGACAACCGAAACCAAAACCTGGAGGAATTTCAAAAGAACGATTAGAAAATCTTTTGGATGCCGTAAACAATGAAGAAAAGAAAATTCAAGATAAAGTAAACGCTAATAAGGTAAAAGGCGCACCGGTCAAAACGGAGAAAGACTGGTAATTAAAAAAAATAATTTTGATTTAAACTTTAAAAACAAAAGAATAAACTAGTAATGAAAAGATATTTAATTTTATTCCTATTCTGTTTTCAAGGACTTTTGGCTCAAGTACAATTTGAGGCAAGAGTAAGCAAAACGACGCTTGGACTCAACGAGAGGCTTCGCATCGATTTTGTAATGAATATTGATGGAGATAATTTTGTGCAACCTTCTTTTGATGGCTTTAGAATTATTGCCGGACCAAGCCAGCAGGTAAGTCAGTCTTGGGTAAATGGGAAGACATCTTTTGAGAAAAGTTATTCTTATTTCTTACTACCAAGCCAAAAAGGATTGTTGACAATCAGGCAGGCTACCATTGAATATAACGGTCAGATTTACAAAACACAGCCTATAAAAATAAATGTAACTGCAGCTACAGAACAGCCGAGAGATCCAAATGATTCTCAAGTTTCTGCGGATAATAATCTGTATTTAGTTGCTGATATAACCAATACCAATCCATACATCAATCAACCGATTACAGTAGTTTACAAATTGTATTTCAGTTATAACATAGGGATTGACAATTGGAAAGAGCTTAGCAAACCTAAATACAATGATTTTTGGAGTCAAAACATTGAAATCAAACAATTGGTTGCCGAAGAAGGAGTGTTTAAGGGCGAGAAGTATCGTTATGTTGTATTAAAGAAAGTAATCCTTTATCCGCAAAAATCAGGAAAGTTAACGATTGAACCTCTTGCAATGGATGTTGATGTTAAATTGCCTACCAATCGTAGAAATATATTTGGTCAAGTAGAAGTCGTAGATGGAAACAAACGAGTATCTGCAGGAGCCAAAACAATCAATGTAAAAGCATTGCCAGAAGCGGTAAAACCAGCTGATTTTACAGGAGCTGTTGGTAAATTTGATTTCAAAGCAACTCCGTCAAAAACGGTTTTGAAAAACGGAGAAAGTTTAGATCTTGTCTTGAGTGTTGCAGGAACTGGTAACCTGAAGTTATTTACATTACCAAAACCAGAAGTGCCAAATGCATTAGAAATGTATGATCCTGTTCACGACGAAAAAGTGAACACACCACTATCAGGTATGACTGGTAAAATCTCAGATTCTTACACAATTATACCTCAATATAAAGGAGATTATGTTATCAAACCATTGCACTTTTCTTATTTTGATTTAAGTTCAGGTACTTATAAAACAATAACTTCTAAAGAAATAAAAATTAGCGTATTAGATGGTCCTTCGCAAGACGAAGGAACTCATGCTACGGCTAGTGTTGAAAAAAATAGAATTAATAAAGTAGAGCAATTTGAATTCATAGCACTAAAAACAAATCTTGTTTCAAGTAAAGCACCTCCATTTTTTGGATCGAATAAATTTTATATTTTATTGTTTTTACCATTCTTATTGCTTCCGATAATTGTATTATTCAAGAAGAAAAAAGAAGCAATCGACAGTGATGTTTTTGGTAACCGAATTAAAATGAATAATAAATTGGCTAAGAAATATTTGTCTGAAGCCAAAAAACAAATTAATAATAAAGAGCCTTTCTACGTTGCTTTAGAAAGAGCTATGCATAATTTCTTGAAAGCTAAGTTGCATATCGAAACCTCTGAAATGAGTAAAGATAATATTCGCGAATTATTATTGTCAAGAAAAGCCAGTCCTCAAGCTGTAAATGATTTCATAGCGCTTACAGAGAATTGCGAGGTTGCAAGATATGCGCCATCATCTAGTGCAACAATACAGCATGATTTTGATAAAGCGGTACTCATCATTTCGGAATTGGAAAAACAGATTTAATTTTGAAATTGAAATTTGATATTTATTTAAAATGAAAAATATTTTTTACATATTATTATTCATCTCACAAGTTTTCTTTGCTCAAACGGGTTTTAAGAAAGGAAATGATTTGTACCAAAATGCGGAGTACGCTCTTGCTGCAAAAGAGTATGAATCAGTTTTGGCATCAAACAAGGAATCTGCGGAATTGTATTTTAATTTAGGGAATTGTTATTTTAAATTACACAAAACCACATTGGCAATTTATAATTATGAGAAAGCTTTAGTTTTAGATCCTAATAATAAAGCAGCTTTAAACAATATAAAATTTGCTAAAAAGCAGACTATAGATGAAATAAAAGAAATACCCAAAGTAGGTTTTGGAAAATTACTACGTGATTTTACAGGAATTTATACCTTTAATACTTGGGCTTGGATTGCGGTATCTTTTTCGTTTTTGTTCCTGTTGTCTTTTATTGGCTATTATTTTTCTCAAGTTGTCTTGGTAAAAAGAACTTTCTTCGTGGGAATGTTTGTGGTTTTATTATTTGTTTTAGTCAGTGTTGCAGCAGCTTTTTTTGAAAAAAGTCATTTTGACAACGAAAGACCAGCCATTGTTTTTGCAGAATCTGCCGAAGTAAGAAGCGAGCCTCAAAGCGCAAGCAGTTCAGTTTTTGTTTTGCATGAAGGAACCAAAGTATTTGTCGAAGAAACATTAGAAAACTGGAAAAAAATTCAATTAACCGATGGAACCGAAGGTTGGATTGAAAGTAAGGCAATAAAAGAAGTGAAGAATTAGTACTCAGTGTTCAGTCTGAGTTAAGACGTTTTTCTAAAATACAATTATAAGTTTAGTTTGTAAAAAAAGATAGCCCATAGTTTCAACTATGGGCTATCTTTTTTTGTAATGAATGCAAATTGAATACTATTTCCTCGCTTTATCATACCATTTTTCGATAGAAGGGAAAACAAATCCAGCTATTTTTTGAATTGGATTAAAGAAAATAGATTTGTCCAGTGTTTCTTTTTTAGCGAGATAATTATGGTAATTTATTTTTTGAAAAAGTGTTAGAAATATACTGATGATTAAAATGGTTTTTAAAACTCTAAAAAAACCGCCACCAATAGTATTTATCCAACCTAAAAATGCAAAATCTGCAAGACTGGTCAGGAATTTTCCAAGCAGGTAAATTCCAATGACAACAATTATAAAAGTTAGGATAAATGCAACAATCTGAATAGTATATGGATTCCAATGCAACCAACCCGATAAAATGTTTTTCAAAACATCTGAAAATTTTATGGCAATATAAATTCCTAAAATTAGAGAAAAGAAGGAAGCCATTTCTACAAAAAGACCATTTCGTATTCCTTTGTACAATGAATAACACAATAATCCACCGACAACAATATCAAAAAAACTCATTTTTTTAGTTTAAAATTTGAGGTGCAAATATAAAAGAAATGTTTCTTACCTGTTGTCAAATTTCAAGTTCTTATCTTTGCCCTAATTAAATTTTTAAAAATCAAAGGATGAAGTTTTTTCTCTTTATTCTTTATTCTATTTTCTAAAAAAATGTCAAGAGATATACAATTAAAAGAGCGCTGGGAAAAACTTGTGGAAATACTTTCTAATCAATTTTCGCAAGGAGAAGATTTGGATTTAGATGCCATTATTTATTTAATAGGAGTGCAAGAACTCGGAAAAGTACATCGTGAATTCAAAAAAGACGAAAAGCTTAATTTGATGCACATTGCCATTTGCCGATTGTTAGAGCCTTATGGATTCTACGAATTTGACTTTTTTGATGAAGACGGTTGGCCACATTATAAAGTAAAAGAACAATTACCACCTCTAAAAGCTGGAGAACAATCGGTTTTGATGAAAGAAGCCATTGTTAATTATTTTCTAGAAAGAGAAGTGATAGAGTAGTGATTAGTGAAAAGTAATTAGTAACTAGCTTCATTGTTAATTTTTTCAGACTAATTACTAATTACTTTTCACTAATCACCAAAAAAACTTAAATTTGCAGCCTTAGTAAAAGACAGATGATAGATAAGATTAAAGAATATATTGGTGAAGCACAGGCATTTTCCACACAGAATCCTGCAGAACTTGAAGCGTTTAGAATAAAATTTTTAGGGAGTAAAGGTTTATTGAAAGAATTTTTTGCTGAATTCAAAAATGTACCGAATGACCAAAAGAAAGAATTTGGACAAGTAATTAATTTACTTAAAACTTCTGCTGAAGAAAAAGTAAAATCGATCCAAGAAGCTTTTGAAAATAATGTAGAAAGTAAAGGGATTTATGGTGATTTGACCCGTACAGCCGAACCATCTATTATTGGTTCCCGTCATCCTATTTCATTGGTTAAAAATCAAATTATTGATGTCTTTTCTAACATTGGTTTTAACGTATCAGAAGGACCAGAAATAGAAGACGATTGGCATAATTTCACTGCATTAAATTTGCCAGAATACCATCCGGCACGTGATATGCAGGATACTTTTTTCATCCAGACAAATCCTGATATTTTGTTGCGTACTCACACTTCATCGGTGCAAGTGCGTTATATGGAAAATAATAAACCGCCGATCAGAACTATTTCTCCAGGGAGAGTTTTCCGTAATGAAGCAGTTTCTTCGCGTTCACACTGTATTTTCCATCAAGTGGAAGGCTTGTATATCGACAAAGATGTTTCTTTTGCCGACTTAAAACAAACCCTTTTATATTTTACAAAAGAAATGTTTGGAAAGTCTAAAATCCGTTTGCGTCCTTCTTATTTTCCATTTACAGAGCCAAGTGCCGAAGTAGATATTTATTGGGGATTGAAAACAGAAACTGATTACCGTATTACTAAAGGAACGGGTTGGTTAGAAATTATGGGTTGTGGTATGGTTGATCCAAATGTTCTTACTAATTGCGGAATTAATCCAGCTGAATATAATGGATTTGCATTTGGAATGGGAATTGAGCGTATTGCGATGTTATTGTATCAAATTGGAGATATTCGTATGTTTTATGAAAACGACGTTCGCTTCTTAGAACAATTCAAAGCTAGTATATAATTTTAAGTTACGGATGAATAGTGATTAGTAAGTAATTTATTCCTTGCTAATCACTATTCACTTTTTACTAATGACTGAAATATGAAAAAAGACATAAACATACCTGAAGTAGAAAATGTATTCCTTGCTGCTGTTCAAGAATGGAGCGATGATTATATGGAGAAAGTGTGGTATGCGTATTTAGTAAATGATAGCGATTTTCAAATCGATAGTGTAATGGTGGTTTCTAAAGCCTTCGGAACTATTGATGGGGAAATGAAAAAAACTTCCCTTTTGCGTCACGCTTTTATGGAGGTACCAGCCGTTTCAGTAGTTAAAATTGAAATGATTGAGAAAAGCGTATTGGCATTGAACAACGAATTTATGGTAACTTATTTCATTGGAAATACTTTATACGACAAAAAATTTGTTTTTAAAGCCAATTCTATAAATACAGAAAGTACTGAAGAAGTGCCTATCCTTTTTGTTGAAGGAGTAATGGTAAAATAAAATAGACTATACTACAAAATGTCTTAAGCAATGGGGACTTTTAGGTAAATAGTTGTTCCTTTATTAAGTACTGAATCAATAACAAATTCTCCTTTCATATTATTGATTCGGGCTCGGATTTGATTAATTCCAAACCCTTCGTAAGTCTCAAACTGATTGTTTTTAAATCCTGTTCCGTCATCTTTTACATGAATGATTAAAGAAGAATCTACTTCTTCAATATTGATAGTAGAATGGTTGGCGTTACTGTGTTTGATGATGTTGTTGATTAATTCGGCAATGATAAAATATAATTTCATTTCGAAATCTTGATTGTACCTTTTTTTTATTTTAATCATCGAATAAAAAACAATCTTAATTCTTGAATTAGACGTTTTTTCACATAAATCTTCCAAAGCATATAAGAGTCCAAATCTTACCAATAGTGAAGGCATCAACTCATGAGATAAGTTTCGGATCTGTTTGTGTGCTTCTTCTAATATTTCTTTGGTTTTGCTAATTTCTTCTGGTTGTAATTTTTGTTGTGATGTAAAAACATTTAGATGCAATCCAGCAGAAGAAAGTAGCGAACTAATATTATCATGTAAAAAGGTGGAAATCTTTTTTCGTTCAACTTCTTGTCCATCAATAGTAGCATTGATAATATTTTCTTGAATTTTACTCTGAATGTCTTTTAGATTATTTTTTTGTTTTAAATGGATATTCTGAAAGAAGTAATAGAAAGAAATGATAGTGAATATCAAAATAAGAAGTACGATAATGACAATTTTTTTATTTTTAGATTGCTCTTCAATGAGTACATCCTGTTTGGATTTATAGGAGGCCTCGATCTTATCAATTTCTCTTTTATAATGATCAATTTCAAGGTTGATACCTATAATATTGGCTTTGTTTAATTTTTCTTCAATATTAAGTTCGTCATTTATTTTGTTGAATAAAGAAAGGTTTTCATAAGCTTTTTGAGGTTCATGTATTTTATTTAAAAATTTTGAATATTCTAAATGGGAGAAAGACAGGTCTGATTTTTCGTTGTGAAGAGTGCCAAATTCTATTGCTTTTTGGAAAAATTCGTTGGCTTTTTCATTTTCGTTTATAGAGTTATAATACATTCCGTTGAGCATATTTAATGCAACAATCGAAGATTCGCCACCAAAAATGGATTGGTATTTATTAATATATTTTAAATATGGAAGTCCTTCTTTGAATTTTTCAATATCAAAATAAGCCCATGTGATATTGAGTTTGGTAAGGAATACTTGTTTTTTATCTAAGATTCTTTGACTATGTATTAGGGATTTTTTGTAGTAATAAATTCCTTTATCATATTGCTTTTTATCAAAACAATAAATGTTGCCCAAGTTGTTGTAAAACTTGTTTTTTAGGTTGAAATTATTTGTTTTGTTAATGTAGTAAAGCCCTAGATTATAATATTGTAGTGCTTTTAAGGGTTCTGTTAGTTCATCAAAATTGGAAGCAATTACTAAATAGGAATTAGCAATCAAATAATTGTTTTTGGTTTTAATTGATTGTTCTAATGCAACTCGAGCTTTTAATAATGATTTTTCATAATCGCCATTGATTCTATTAGTGGCCGCATCTTTAATTATTGAGGCTATTTCTTTAGCAGTAAATCTTCTGTTTTGTGCAAGTGAGGTTAGACTAAAATGGATTAGAAATAAAAAAGAAATGAGTCGTCGAAACCTAATTTGAAACATATATTTATTGAATCGATAAATAAAAGGAATTACAGGGTTTAAGAATATTTTGATCTAAGAAATAATCAAATGGTTATTCATGGCATACTTGACAATACCAATAGTGTTTTTGGCTTTAAGCTTTTTCATGATATTTTTTCGATGAGTCTCGACGGTATTGGTACTGATAAAAAGTTGCTCACTGATTTCTTTACCGCTATATTCTAGAGCAATCAAAATAACGATTTCAATTTCGCGTTCAGTTAATAATGGATTGACGTTTGGTTTGTAAGTCTTTAGTTTTGGGTTGTTTTTAGTAGCATTACTAAATATTTTTTCACGGATCGTTTCGCAAAAATATTCTTCACCATTAGCAACTGCTTGTACCGCTTCAATAATACTGTCCCCAGCACATTGTTTGGTTAAATAGCCAGTTACTCCCATATCCATGATTTCTTTAATTAATTTTAAATCGTCATAGCTGGAAAGTATAATAACTTTACACGGATAGCCTTTTCGGGCAAATTCTTTAACAACCTCAATCCCATCTTTTTCCGGCATACTAATGTCGAGAACAAGAACATCTGCCTGATTTTTGGTTACATCATCATAAACAGTAGTTCCATTAAGTGAAAATCCAACAACTTTAAAATTAGGAACTGTATTGAGTAAGGTTTGAATACCGTGAATAATTATTTGATGATCATCTGCAAGATGAATTCTAACATTCTTTGTCATAAGTAATAGTAACTGCAACCAAATTTATAAAAAAAAAACCTTAATGATACTATTTTAAAGACATAATTAACCCATTATATAACATAAAAATAGTCACTCGAACGGTTATAAAGTTAATAAATGGTATTGATTATCAATAAAATAGAGGTTTTAAAATTAATTGAATTTAATAATGCATTGCCATTTATATTATAGTGAGGAAGTAAATTGTTTTAGTTTTCCGCGATTGGTTCTTTCTAAAGTTGTTTTTCTGTTGAAAGTAAAGAATAAATCAGGTTCGAGATACAATGTAATTGCCTGTTTAATTTTTTGAATCTGTTCTTCATTTAGTTCAAATTCACTTATATAATCAATTTCAAAAGTATCTATTTTGGTTTGTCTAATGATAAACTCTTTTACATTTCCATCGTCTTCAATAATGCTTTTGGTTACATAATAAAAGGTCAGTCCAGGTGATTTTTTACCGCTTGGCAAAACAGCAACGTCATTGGTTCTTCCAATTAATTTTTTGAGAATAGGTTTTTTTAACGTGCTTTTTTCATCCAAAACACCAATATCACCAAGATCGTATCGAATGAACGGATGCGCTTTATTGAAAAGAGATGTAATTACAATTCTACCTGAAGTTCCATTGGGCACAGTTTGATTATTTTCGTCCAAAATCTCAACAAACAATGTTTCTGAATTCACTTGCCATTCACCTTCTGGATTTTGAAATGCGATTAAATCCAATTCGGAAGCTCCATATTCATTGACGATTGGGATACCGAATTGTTTTTCCAGCAGCTGTTTGTCTTCTTCAAAAAGCATTTCGGAAGTAACCATACAGACTTTCAATGTTGGACAAATTTCTTTTAAAAGAATATTTTTTTTCTGCAAAAATTTGGCAAACAAAACTATCGAGGATGTATAGCCATTGATGTAGTCGAATTTTTTGGTTTGAAAATCTTTTAAAAACCTTTCCAAAATTTCATCAGATAAATTGAAAATTGAAAACCGATATCGATGACTCAAAAAATCTTTAAATCGCTCTTTTTGGTGCCCAATAAAATCTAAGGGAATGCCATAAAACCGCGCTTGATAAGAGGAATTGAAATCAATTCCATACCAACCAAAACGATAGATGTTGGACGCCCAGGTTAACGCATGACAATATTTTTCTTTGGCAAATATAAACGGATGCCCGCTTGAACCTGAAGTTTTATTGAGATATACAGATTTTTCGTTATAGCCTAAAGAAAGTCTTTCCGATAAAGGTTTCTGTAGGTTTGATTTATTTAAAATGGGTAGATCAGACCAGTTTTCAAAAGAATCTATTTGTGCTAATTCTTTGTAAAAAGGATTGTTAGCTAAATGAAAATTGACAATTTCTGCTTTTTTCTGTTCGACAAAATCTTCAAAATTTTCCTCTGGAATCGCAATGATTTTTTGCAATTCGGCTTTGGCTTCCTTCATAGGGAAACCATTTATTTGGAGCGTTAAGTCAAATATTTTGAACATTAGCAGAAGTAAATTTTCTCAAAAATAATATTTAGCTACCAGTATTGAGGATTAAACGTTAACTTTTTAAAATATAATTATTTTTTACGTTCAAAACGAATTATTTTTGCACCACAACTTTATAAAACAACACCATGAATATTTTACTATTAGGATCAGGAGGAAGAGAACATGCTTTTGCGTGGAAAATGATTCAAAGTCCACTTTGTGACACCCTTTTTGTAGCACCAGGAAATGCTGGTACTGCTCAAATTGCAAAAAATGTTGATATCAGTGCTACTGATTTTGAGGCTATAAAAACATTGGTTATCAAAGAAAATATCGAAATGGTAGTGGTGGGTCCAGAAGATCCTTTGGTAAAAGGGATTTATGACTTTTTCTTAAACGATGCCGATTTAAAAAATATACCAGTAATTGGGCCATCAAAAGTGGGAGCCACTTTAGAAGGAAGTAAAGAGTTTGCCAAAGAATTTTTGATGAAACACAAAATTCCAACCGCTGCTTATGATAGTTTTACTGCCGAAACTGTGGAAAATGGATGCAAGTTTTTAGAAACACTACAACCTCCTTATGTTTTGAAAGCGGATGGTCTGGCTGCAGGAAAAGGAGTTTTGATTATTCAGGATTTAGCGGAAGCTCAAACTGAATTGAGAAATATGTTGGTTGGTCAAAAATTTGGTACAGCAAGTTCTAAAGTGGTTATTGAAGAATTCCTTGACGGAATCGAATTGAGCTGTTTTGTTTTGACTGATGGGAAAAGCTATAAAATATTGCCAACAGCAAAAGATTACAAACGTATTGGAGAAGGTGATACTGGTTTGAATACAGGTGGAATGGGAGCAGTTTCTCCAGTTCCTTATGTTGATGCTGTTTTGATGGAAAAAATTGAAACCCGTATAGTAAAACCAACTATTGAAGGTTTCCAGAAAGATGGAATTGCTTATAAAGGTTTTGTATTTATTGGTTTAATTAATGTAAATAACGAGCCAATCGTAATTGAATACAACGTAAGAATGGGAGATCCGGAAACGGAAGTGGTAGTTCCAAGATTAAAATCGGATTTGGTTGAATTGTTTTTGGCTGTAGCTAATGAAAAACTGGGTGATTTCAATTTGGAAGTTGACGAAAGAAGCGCAACTACTGTTATGATTGTTTCAGGCGGTTATCCTGAAGATTTTGAAAAAGGAAAAGTAATTACAGGATTGGAGAATGTTGAAAATTCAATCGTTTTTCACGCAGGAACTAAATTGGATAATGGCAATGTGGTAAGCAATGGAGGAAGAGTGATGGCGATTACTTCTTATGGAGATAATTTTCAGGAAGCCTTAAATCAATCTTATCAAAATGTAAATAAAATTCATTTTGATAAAATGAATTTTAGAAAAGATATTGGATTTGATTTAATTTAAAGACATAAAAAAACACAAATGGAATTTTAAAGTTCCATTTGTGTTCTATTTTTTATTTGGATTTGATATTATCCTAAGAATGAATGAGCCGTAGTATCTTGAGCATCTTCACCACTTTCTTTATGTAATTTTAATTGTTTACACCAATAAACAATAGCAACTGCACAGATAGTCATGAAAATCCAGTTGATTGTATTAGCACCAAACCAAGTTTTAAGCTCTAATGAACGTAAAAAGTCTAAAGGAGCGAATAAAATATTTACAAATAAGTATTGTATTCCTTCAAAAAATGATGTCATCATAATGTATATCTTTTATTTTATTATTTTCTTTTTGGAATTTTGAACATTAAAAAATAACTTTTGTTATAAATCTTTTTTAATCTTGCCGCATTCCTTTTTAAACAAGTCTTATATTTACAGTCACAAAAGTATAAAATATCCTTATGATAACAAGTGTTTTTAAAAAATCTACACCATTTAATTTTTCTTTGGTTGTTATTTTAATGCTGGTTTTCTTTTTTCTATATCAATTTCAAGATGTTACTTGGATACATTCTTTTATTTCTATAGTTCAAAAAATTGGTTTATTTCTAGTTTTATTTGCAACGGTTTTTCTAAATAGTTTTATATCAAAAAAGAACGGGCTCAGCAGAGACAGTACTTACACGGCTTTATTTACTTTTTTGTTTTTGATTTTTTTCCCAGATCTATTTAACAATCCTAATTTAATTCTGTCTAATTTTTTTATACTATTAGCGATTAGAAGATTGATTTCTTTACAAACCTTGAAAGAATCAAAAGAGAAACTTTTTGATGCTTCATTGTGGATTTTTATGGCAGCATTATTTCAATTTTGGAGTATTTTGTACCTTCTTTTGGTTTTTATATCGGTTGTTTTTCATGTTTCAAGAGATTATAGGAATTGGGTTATTCCATTTATTGCTCTTTTAGCGGTAACCATTTTGTTTGTTGCAAGCTCATTAATTTTTAATATTCATAGCATTGCTTTTTTACAAAAGACTAGTAAAATTGATTTTAGTATTGATTATTTTACAAATAATTACCAAAACATAGCATTTTCGATCTATTTAACCGTAGCATTATTTTTTGGAGCATCAATGTTTCTTACTTTATCAAACAGACCGCAAGTATTACTTTCATCGTATAAAAAAGTAATGGCTTCGTTTTTTATTGGAATTTTAGTTTTCATTTTATCTGCCAACAAAAGTAATGAGTTGTTGGTATTTACTTTTGCCCCTTTGGCTATAATGGCAACTTCACATATCGAAATATCACAACCTAAACTCAAAGAAGAAATCGTGATATTTGTACTTATGGCATGTAGTTTGTTTACTTTTTTCTCTCAATTATAGTCTATAATTTAGCTCCATAAGCAAGATCTCCAGCATCGCCAAGACCAGGAATAATATAGCTTTTCTCGTTGAGTTTTTCGTCTAAGGAAGCAATCCAAAGATGACAATAATCGGGTAAATTTTCTTCTAAATAAGCAATTCCTTCAGGCGCAGCAATAATTACGGCAATATGGATTTCTTTTGGTGTACCTCTTTCTATTAGTTTGTTAAAAACAGCTACCATTGATAATCCTGTGGCCAGCATTGGATCTACCAAAAATAAAATTTTGTTATTGATGTCAGCAATAGCTTCATATTCTACTCGGATGTCAAAGTAATCATCATTATTTGGATGATGTCTATAAGCTGAAATGAAGCCATTTTGAGCATTGTCAAAATAGTTCAAAAAACCTTGATGCAAAGTCAATCCAGCTCTCAAAATAGAGCACAAAACCAAAGGATCGGCGATTTCGGTTGTCTTTTTTACACCAAGCGGAGTAGAAATCTCGACTTCTTTATAAGGTAAGGATTGGCTAATTTCATAAGACATAATTTCGCCAATACGCTCAATATTTCTACGGAAACGCATACTGTCTTTCTGAATAGTTACATCTCTGATTTGACTCAAAAAATGATTTAAAACACTATTTTTTTCGGATAAATAATGTACTTCCATAGATTTATTATTAAAGACTTTTTTTGTGGATTTTTTTCAATACTATAAAAGTATAAAAAGTATCTTTGCATTTCTAAAATCACAGAAATATGTTTTCAAAATTAGCTTATTCAGTATTTGAGCAAAGTATAAAAGATTATCACCAATTTGATAATGTTGATCAACCTATAAATAATCCTTTTCCAAAGGACAAATTCGAGCATTTGTTATATCTAAAAAACTGGATTGACACTGTGCAATGGCATTTTGAGGATATTATTCGTGATCCAAATATTGATCCAGTTGCAGCTTTAACTCTAAAAAGAAGAATCGATGCTTCGAATCAAGAACGTACGGATATGGTTGAATATATTGATAGTTATTTTCTTCAAAAATACAGCAATGTTGTTGTAAAAGAAAATGCTAAAATCAATTCTGAAAGTCCAGCTTGGGCATTTGATAGATTGTCAATTTTAGCTTTGAAAATCTATCACATGAGCGAAGAAGCTAATCGTGCTGAGGCTTCACAAGATCATAGAGACAAATGTCAAGCAAAATTGAACATTCTTTTAGAACAAAGAACAGATCTTTCTACTGCAATCGAAGATTTATTGACAGACATAGAAAATGGAGACAAATTCATGAAAGTGTACAAACAAATGAAAATGTACAACGATGATGATTTGAATCCAGTTTTGTATCAAAATAAAAAATAGTTTTTTAATAGTATAACTTGTCTATGATAACAATTGATATATTAAAAAAACTCAAAGAGTCAGAAGATAAAGTTGAATTTAAAAAAGGAGAAGGCGGTAATATATCTTATGATGGGGGATCTAAGCTAAAACCAAGTGATAGGCGAAGATGTATTTTGGGATATGTTACCGCTTTGTGTAATGAAGGAGGCGGCTATTTAGTTATCGGAATGAGTGATAATTTTCCTCATGAAGTAATTGGCACCAAACAAAGTCTTAATGCAATAGGAGAATTAGAAAGTAAAATATATACTGATACAAACATTCGACCTAAAGTATATGAATTATACGAAAAAGAAAAAAGAGTATTGGTAATTGAGGTTCCCAGCCGCCCAGCAGGAAAGGTTTTTAAATTTGAAGACGTAGCTTTAATGAGAGTTGGCGAAGAATTAAAACCAATGTCAGATGAAGTTTATTTAAAAATTATTCAAGAACAAGAACCCGATTTTTCACAACAAATTTGTGAGGGATTGACCATTTCTGATTTGGATGATAAAGCTGTAGTTTTATTAAAAGAAAAATATTCGTTAAAACAAAATAACCCACAGTTTAGAACCTTAAGTACTGATCAAGTTCTTTCCGATTTAGAACTTTCTAAAAATGGAAAATTGACTAATGCAGCTTTGATTCTTTTGGCTAAAAATGAAGTTCTACAAGAAAGATTACCCCAATCAAAAGTAATGTTAGAATATAGAAATTCTGAAAGTCAAATCCCTTTTGACAACAGAATTCCTTTTACTGAACCTTTTTTTATTTTGATAGATGAACTTTGGAAAACAATCAATTTAAGAAACGGAAGCGTTCCTATTCAAGATGGAGCTTATATTTTTAATGTTCCTTATTTTAATGAAGAAGTAATTCGCGAATCTATTAATAATGCTTTTTCTCATCGAGATTATAGACGAACTTCAGAGATTGTAATCAAACAGTTCCCACAAAGACTTGATATTATTAATGCAGGAGGATTTCCTATTGGTGTTACTCTGGATAATTTGATTAAAATACCGAGTACGCCTAGAAATAGACTGTTAACTGATATTTTGCAGAAAACTGGAATTGTTGAGCGTTCAGGACAAGGGGTTGATAAAATATTTTATCATACTTTATCCGAAGGGAAGGCCGCACCAGATTATTCAAAATCAGATGATTTTCAAGTTAATTTAAAATTGTCAGCAATTATAGAAGACCGCGCTTTTGCTTTATTTATAGACCAAGTTCAGAAAGAATTAACTGAAAATGAAAAATTGTCAGTTTTAGAGATTATTACTTTGAATAAGATTAAAAATAATTGCTCAAAGAAGGATTTAGATTTAGAACAAGTTACTAAGTTATTAGATAAAAAATTGATTGAAAAAAGAGGGAAAACGAATGCTGTTTTTTATATTTTATCTAAAGATTATTTTGAGTTTACAGATGAGAAAGCAAAATATTATAATCTTCAAGAGATAGATGATAAGCAGGTATTAAATACTGTTTTATCTTTTTTATCAAAAGAAGAAAAAGCAAAGATGAAAGATTTTGTTGGACTTTTTGAAGATAAGTTATCTCGTAAACAAGTTCGTTTTAGAATTGATAAATTTGTTTCAAATAAAATACTCGAACAACAAGGAGAAGGTTCTACTTCCGTTTATAAATTAAGTGATGATTATATTAAACAGATTGAAGTATTATCTGAAGCTTTAAATATTGGTATGAAAGAATTAGAAAAGAAACAAAATACCCATAATCAAATGGCCAAAGAAAGACCAAGGAAAAAGAAATAAAATGTTAAAAACTAAGGCCATTTGTTAATAAGTAACTCTGTAACCGCTTTATTTACAGCGTATTTTTTAAATATGAAATGGCCAAAGAATGGCCAAAGAATGCCATTTTTCTCCACTTTTTACTATATAAAAATCTAAAAATTGATTTTAAAAAATATCAAACATATAGCCGTCATGAGACTTTCCGCAATGGGAGACGTCGCCATGACGGTTCCTGTTTTACGTGCTTTTGCAAATCAATATCCTGATGTAAAAATCACCGTTGTTTCAAGACCTTTTTTCAAACCTTTTTTTGAAGGAATACCCAATTTGTCCTTTTTTGCTTTCGATGAAAAAGAACGCCACAAAGGATTTTTCGGATTGTTACGGTTGTTTCAAGATTTAAGATCGTTAGAAATTGATGCTTTCGCAGATTTGCATAATGTGTTGCGTTCCAAAGTAGTTCGGACACTTTTTGCCTTGAGCGGAAAAAAAATTGCAGCTGTTGATAAAGGAAGAGCCGAGAAAAAAGCGTTGACAAGCCTTGAAAATAAAGTATTCAAACCAGTAACAACCATGTTCGAAAGACACGTCAAAGTGTTTGAAGAATTAGGTTTTACTGTAGATTTATCCAATCCTATATTTCCACAAAAGGCAACATTGGATGCTGAAATCAAAGAATTAATTGGAGATAATTATCAAAAATTAATTGGAATTGCTCCTTTTGCACAATACGATTCCAAAGTATATCCGTTGGATTTGATGCAGGAAGTTATTAATCAATTAGCGTCAACCAAAACTCAAAAAATCTTACTTTTTGGTGGTGGAAAAAAGGAAATTGAACTTTTAAATTCTCTTGCAAAGGAGAAAGAAAATGTAGTCGTTGTAGCTGGAAGAATCAAGTTTCAGCAAGAGTTACAGCTTATAAGCAACTTAAATGTAATGCTTTCTATGGATTCGGGGAATGCTCATATCGCAGCGATGTTAGGCGTAAAAGTCATCACACTTTGGGGAGCTACGCATCCTTATACTGGATTCTCACCGTTTAATCAACCGCTGGAAAATGCTTTGGTTTCAGATAGAAATCAGTATCCAAAATTACCTACTTCAGTTTACGGGAATAAAAAAGTGGAGGGCTATGAAGATGCCATGCGAACTATTCTTCCTGAGGAAGTAGTGAGCAGCGTTCAGTTGGCAGTATTCAGATAGTAGATTTTAGCGTTGAGTATTCACCGCTATTATTGCAAATAAATAAAATGTTTATGCCCTAGTTCTCAGTTTAAAAATCTGAGAATCTAGGGCATTTATTTTTAAGCTTTTCAAGCTGCTAATAAAATCTGCTATCTGAATACTTTTTTCTAAACATCATCATAATCCACTCGAATTGTTGGAGTCGTTGGATGTGCTTGACAAGTTAGAATTAAACCTTCTGCAATTTCGCTTTCGGTAAGAATAGAGTTTTTCTTCATTTCAGCGTGACCTTCAGTGACACGAGCTAGACAACTGCTACAAATTCCGCCTTGGCAGGAATAAGGAGCATCAACGCCTTGTTTAAGAGCAGCATCAAGAATGCTTTGTTTTTGTGACATTTCAAAACTAGTCTCTTCATCATCAACTAAAATGGTAATTTTAGAATGACCATCTAAAGATTGACTGATGGTTTGTTCCTGAGAAGAAGAAGTAAAAAGTTCAAACTTTATAGCTGATTCTTTTACGTTTTTTTCTTTCAAAACATTAGAAACAGTAGTAATCATATCTTCCGGACCACACAAATAGAATTTATCAAAATCCATTGTGGCATGCTTGGTATTCAAGGTATAATTTACCGCAGCTTTATCAATTCGACCGAATAATGCGTTTTCAACATTCACTCTGCTAAATACATAATCAACAAATAAGCGACCTACATATTGCAGTTGCAAATCGTGTAATTCTTGATAAAAAATGGTTTCTTCAGGAGATTTGTTTCCATAAACTAAGGTAAATGAACTTTTTGGTTCGTTCTTCAAAACCGATTTGATGATCGATAAAACAGGAGTAATTCCACTACCTGCTACAAAAGCAATATAACTTTTTTGACGATCACTTTCAGGTTCAAAAATAAATTTCCCTTCAGGTTTTCCTACTTCAAGAACATCACCGGCTTTTAATTTAGTATTAGCAAATTGAGAAAAAGCACCATCTTTTACAGCTTTTACGGCAATTCGTAATTCTCCACTTCCCGGAGCCGAACAAATAGAATAAGCACGACGAATCTCAGTATTGTCTAATGTTAATCGTAAATTAATGTATTGACCTGCTATAAAAGTATAGTTAGGTTTAAGTTCTTCGGGAACATTAAAAAGTATCGAAACAGCATCTTTGGTTTCGCGTTTTACTTCTTTTACAATCAATTTAAGGAAATTTGGCATGAGATTATTTTTTTGCAAAAGTAATAAAACTATTTAGGATTGAAAGAATTTGATAAAATTCAAGTGGGTTTCTATTTTTATTTTGTAACATTTTCTTACTTTAAAAGACTCATTTACAAAACCAAATAAAAAACCATGATTGCAAAATTTATTTATCTTGAATGGAAATCTTTCAGGAGATCAGCTTCTTTCTCTACGAATTTGGCTATGAAAATTTTAATAGGATTTCTTGTTGTCTATTTTACTGTATGTTTCTTAGCATTTGGAATTGGAGCATTTTATATTCTTAAAAAAATGCATTTAGATCCTTTGCAAACCATAAATAAATTTTTGGTGTACTATTTTTTGGTGGATTTAATTGTTAGGCTTTTGCTTCAGGCAATTCCAGTAATGAACATTCGACCGTTGTTGATATTGCCTTTTAAGAGATCAACGATTGTGCATTTTTCTTTAGGCAAAACAGCTTTGTCTTTTTTCAATATAGCACACGCTTTTTTCTTTCTTCCTTTTTGTGTTGTTTTGTTGTACGAAGGTTTTGATCCGATAAGCGTAATACTTTGGGGAATATCGATGTTTTCATTAATTTACTGTAATAACTTTTTGAATATTTTATTGAATAACAAAGATAAATTGTTGGGAATTTTTATAGTTGTTGCTTTAGTTTTGGCGGGTTGTCAATATTATAAGTTTTTTAATATTACGACTTATACACTTCCTTTTTTCGAAGCTTTATTCCATACCAAATGGCTTTTTCTAATTCCTTTTTTGGTTTTGACAGGGCTGTATTATTGGAATTATAATTTTTTAAAAGGAGACTTGTTTTTAGATGCAGGATTGTCTGTCAAAAATGATATTGCCAAAACTGAAAACTTAACATGGTTAAATCAATTTGGTACGGTAGGGACTTTTTTGAAAAATGATATTAAATTAATCAAAAGAAATAAGCGTTCCAAAACGACAGTCGGAATGAGTTGTCTGTTTTTGTTTTATGGATTGCTTTTTTTTAGTGGTGGAATTGAAGCGTACAATAATCCGATGATGCATCTTTTTGCTGGGATTTTTGTATCAGGTGGATTTTTGTTCACTTTTGGACAGTTTGTTCCTAGTTGGGATAGTTCGTATTACCAATTGATGATGACCCAAAATATTCCATACCGAGGTTATTTGAATTCGAAATGGTGGCTAATTGTAATTGCTACAATTGTTTCGACCATTTTGGCTTCCTTCTATTTGTATTTTGGTTGGCAAGTCTATCTTACTATTGTGGCAGGGGCTGTTTATAATATAGGTGTGAATTCTCATTTAGTTTTATTAGGAGGTGCTTTTACCAAAACGCCAATTGATTTAACAATGTCTAAAGGAGCTTTTGGAGACAAAAAATCTTTTAATGTCAAAACGATGCTGCTTACATTGCCTAAATTGCTTTTACCTATGGTTTTATATTGGGCGGGTTCGTTTTTGATGAATCCGAAGTTAGGATTGATCTTTGTCGTTATGGCAGGTGTTTTAGGATTTGTGTTCAGAAATACCGTTTTTTCGATGATAGAAAAAATTTATAAAAAAGAAAAATACTCAACCATTGAAGCGTATAAACAAAAAGGGTAAATATAAGTGCTTAACTAAATTTATAATTCACAAATAGTATGATACAAGTAAATAATCTTTCCAAAAAATATAACCAAACAACGGTACTGAATATAGAATCATTAGAAATTCCAAAAGGACAAAGTTTAGGGTTAGTTGGGAATAACGGAGCAGGGAAAACTACCTTTTTTAGTTTGTTATTAGATTTAATTCAACCAACAACAGGGAGTATTATAAATAATAACATTCAGGTAAATGCAGGTGAGGATTGGAAAACTTTTACAGCATCTTTTTTAGACGAGAGTTTTTTGATAGGTTATTTAACTCCTGAAGAATATTTTTATTTCATCGGAGATTTAAGAGGACAAAATAAAGCAGCAGTAGATGCATTATTAGTTAAACATGAGGAGTTTTTCAATGGAGAAATTCTTAAAAATAAAAAATATCTGAGAGATTTATCCAAAGGAAATCAAAAAAAAGTTGGGATTATCGCAACTTTAATTGGTAATCCTGAAGTCATTATTCTAGACGAGCCATTTGCTAATTTGGATCCAACAACCGTAAATAGATTGAAAAAAATCATTAAAGAATTGGCCGATAATCCAAATGTTACAGTATTGGTTTCTAGTCATGATTTGCAACACACAGTTGATGTTTGCGATAGAATTGTAGCTTTGAATAGAGGAGAGTTGGTCAAAGATATGCTTACTTCAAAAGAGACTTTGCAAGAATTGGAATTGTTTTTTGCAGTTTAAATTTAGATATTTCAAAAAGAAACGTATTTTTACAAGTCATTATACTAAAACACTTTTTACAAAGTTTAATGATTTAAACGTTTTCCCTTGAATAGCAACACATCTAAATACATTTTAGCTTTAACTTTTATATCTTTCTTGATAGCGTGTTCTACCAAGAAAGATACTTTTTTGGCTAGAAATTCTCATGCTTTGAGTACAAAATTGAATATATTGTATAATGGGCAAATTGCTTTGGATAAAGGCATTAAAGGAGTAAATGATAATACCGTTGAGAATTTCTGGAAACGCTTGCCGGTCGAAAAAATGCAAATTAACGATGATGTTTCTCCAGAAGGTAAAGCTAAAAACGCCGATTTTGAATTAGCAGAAGCCAAAGCTACCAAAGCCATTCAAAAACACTCCATGAATATTGAAGGGCACGAAAAAAATTATCAAATCGATGAGGCTTATTTGCTACTTGGAAAAGCCAGATATTACGACCAACGATTTATCCCTGCCTTAGACGCATTCAATTATATTCTTTATAAATACCCGAATAGCAGCAATATTTATGATGCTAAAATATGGCGTGAAAAAACGAATGTTCGTTTAGGTAATGAAGCTGTTGCAATAAAAAATATCTCAAGGCTCATTAAAGACAATGAGTATAAATCAAAAGAGGTTAAAAAGCAAAAGTTAGGAAACCAAGAGTTTGCTAATGCGAATGCTATTTTGGCAAGTGCTTTTTTAAATTTAGAAGAAAAAGACAGTGCGATTGTAAAATTAAAATTGGCTAATGAATTTACTAAAATTCATGAGGAAAAAGAGCGTTACTCTTTTTTACTGGGTCAATTGTATGAAGAAGACGGAAAAAAAGACAGTGCTATCTATTTCTATCAAAAAGTTATTGATATGAATAGAAAAGCCGAAAGAAAATTTGTAATTCAGGCTTACGCCAAAAAAGCCCAACTATCTGATTATAAAGATTCCGATTATGATTTATTTGTCAAAAAATCCAAAAAAATTATGGAAGACAGAGAAAATCGACCATATTTGGATGTAATCTACCATAGTATTGGAATTTTTTATGAGCATCATAATGAAAAAGAAATGGCATTGGATTATTACAATGCTTCTTTGGAGAAGAAATCTACCGACACTTATCTGAATGCTTCCAATTACAGAAATATTGGAAATTTATATTTTAAACATACAGAGTATCTTAGTGCAGCTAAAAACTATGATAAGTGTTTAGAATTATTAGATCCAAAAACTAGAGAATACCTTCAGATTTCAAAAGTCAGAAAGAATTTGGATGAGGCGATTATTAATGAGGAAATCGCCAAACGAAATGATAGTATTATTTATGTAGCCAAATTGGAACAGCCGGAGCAAGTAGTGTACTATGAGAATTATATTCAAAAATTAAAAAGTAGGGACGAACTCAAAAAGTTGCTTGAAGAAAAACAGAAGAAAGTAGAAGCGAATATTTTAGCAAATGCAGGTTCGAGTGATCCAAATACTGCTATTCCAAATCAAAACGCACAGCCATTAAACCCGCCAACAGATATTCCTGCTACTAGTGGAACGGCTGCAGCTAATACTTTTTATTTTTACAATCCAAATACGGTTGCTTACGGAAGATTGGAATTCAAAAAGACATGGGGAAATAGAGCTCAAAACAGTTATTGGAGATTTACATCTGGTGCAGCGGGAGCCAATGCAGCGGGAGTTGTAACAACTACCACTATTGCAACTGGAGATGATAAACAAGTTGCTCCTGAAGCTGTAAATGAAAAATACACCACAGACTATTATCTGAAACAATTACCTAAATCTCACAAAGAAATAGACAGTATTATCAAAGAAAGAAATGCAGTTTATTATGAATTAGGTATTATTTATAAAGAGAAATTTAAAGAATACAATTTGGCTTCTACCAGATTGGAACAATTGTTAACGTATCAGCCTGAAGAAAAATTAATTCTGCCTACGAAATACAATTTGTATAAAATCTATGAAATTACGAATCCAAGCAAAGCAGAAGCTATTAAAAATGAAATCGTAAGTCAGTATCCGGATTCTCGTTATGTACAAATTATAAACAATAAAGCTTCTGACGATGGTATCGGAAATGGTACTCCAGAAGGAGAATATGATAATTTATATCGAATATTTCAACAGGAAAATTTTGCTTATGTCTTACAACAGGTAGATGGTTTAATTAGTCATTTTACCGGAGAAGCTATTGTACCAAAATTCGAATTGCTAAAAGCAAATACTATTGGTAAATTATATGGACTAGCAGCTTATAAAAAAGCAATACAATATGTAGCAGATAATTATTCAAATACTGAAGAAGGAAAAGATGCTTTGGAAATTCTCAAAACACAAATTCCACTTTTGGAACAAATGAAATTTAGCACTGCAGATTCTAAATATTGGAAGGTTGTTTTTAAAGTAGATAAAAACGATACGAAAACTGAAGCTGCAATTGAAAATAAGATTACTTTATTTTTTGCCAATGAGAATGTACAGATGTTAAAATACAGTTGTGATTCCTATACCGAAAAGGAAAGTTTTATTTCCATTCAAGGCATTCAATCCCAATCGTATGCTCAATTTATAGTGGCACTTTTTGCTGATAAACCAAAGTATAAAATCAATCAGCCTGGAATTATCATTTCAAATGAAAATTATAAAATTGTTCAGATAAAGAAAAATTTAGATGAATATCTTTCATTAAAAAAACTGTAATTATGTTTGAGAAAAAACCAAAATCGTACACAGATCTTTTAGGAAAGACCAATAGAATAGTTGAAGGAACCACGATACATGGAGATATTGTTTCGCCAGCCGATTTTAGATTAGATGGAGAATTAATAGGCAATTTTACATCTAATGGAAAATTAGTAATAGGACCAGCAGGCAGTGTCAAAGGAGACATTATCTGTAATACGGTTGATATAGAAGGTAAATTTGAAGGTAAAATAAAAGTGGAAGGCCTTTTGAATATAAAGGAATCAGCCAGTATTATTGGAGAAGTTGAAATTGGTAAATTAGCTGTAGAACCAGGAGCTGCCTTTAATGCTTCTTGTGTGATGTTTTTCAAATCCAATTCACCAACAAGTGCCAACGAATAAAGACCCTAAAAAGAACAACTATAATAAATGGTTGGCTTTAATTAATATTCCTATCCAAATGGGGGTTATTATTTTCCTGTTTTCTTATTTAGGAAATTGGTTGGATGAAAAGCACCCCAATCCAAAAGTATATTATTCAAAAATAATGATAATGATAGGAGTTTTTTTAGCTCTCTATAATGTTTTCAGACAAGTCAACGAAATCAATAAAAATCAATAAAAAAAACAGAATGAATCTTAAAAAGTTGTATCCATTTTTTGCTTTATCGGGTATCGTTGTCCTTTTGTACCTGACACATAAAATGGTTTTCCATTTTTTTAATGTTAATCAAGATCATTTTCATTATACTTTAGAGACACTTTATCTGTTTTTTTGCTTTTTGTCTGCGATTATTTTTAAAATTTTGTTAATAATCAAAGAAAGAAGTTTTGACAATGTCGGTATGTCTTTTCTTTTGGTAACGAGTATAAAAATGGTTTTTTGTTATCTGGTTTTAAGGCCTTTATTACAATCTTCTGACCCAAATAATCCCACTGAAAGAATAAATTTTTTCATACTCTTTATTGTCTTTTTGATAATTGAGACCCTTTTTACCATACGGTTAGTAAACGAAAAGCAATAATCAATATTCTAAGTTAATCAAATTCTCAAAAAAATACTTTTTTATGCTTTTAGGTATTAATAAAAAATGTACCTTTGCGCAAATTTTAGAATCGTTCAAAAAAAAGATATTTAAGAGATATGGTGATTTCCAACAAAGCACTTAGATTTATTATAGCGACTTACGTTATATGTCTTCCTTTTATTAGTTTTGCTAACCCAGAACCAGCTGCTACAAACGTTCAAACTGTAGAGGCTCACGAAGGCGCAGAATCAGCTCACGAAGAACACGCTGAACCTACAGATGTAAAATCTAAAATTAAAGGTTTTGTTAAGCACCACGTTTTAGATTCTCATGATTTTACTTTTTTTCAAGATGATGTAACAGGAGAGCACTATGGTTTTTCATTACCAATTATTATATGGGATAATGGATTGCAGGTTTTCTCTTCTTCAAAATTTGAACACGGAGAAGCTGTTGCAGAATCAAACGGAAACTTCTACAAAATAAATCACCACGACGGAAAAATTTACAAAACAGATGCTGCTGGTACAATTACCGAAGATGAAGCAACTGGATTCCCTACAAATGTTCGCCCACTAGATTTGTCGATCACAAAATCAGTTTTATCAATTATGTTAGCTGCAGTTTTGATGTTTGTCCTTTTCTCTGGATTGGCAAAATCGTATGCAAAAAATAACGGAATCGCTTCTGGTGTTGGTCGTATCTTTGAACCATTAGTATTATATGTACGTGACGAAATTGCAATTCCAAATATCGGAGAGAAACATTATAAAAGATACATGAGTTATTTATTGACAATCTTTTTCTTTATTTTGTTTTTGAATCTTTTCGGATTGATGCCTTTTGGTATTAACGTTACTGGAAATCTTACTATTACTTTTTCATTAGCAATTCTTACTTTTTTAATCACAAACTTTACTGCAAATAAAGATTACTGGGGACACATTTTCTGGATGCCAGGTGTACCAAAAGTAATGCGTATCGTTTTGGCTCCAATTGAATTATTAGGAGTTTTTATTAAACCTTTCTCTTTAATGATTCGTTTATATGCAAACATTTTTGCTGGACATATTGTATTGATGAGTATTATTGGTTTAATGTTTATTTTCAAAAGCTGGTTAGGAAGTAGTTTGTCATTTGGTTTATCATTTGCACTTTCGATCCTTGAAATATTAGTAGCATTTTTACAAGCCTATATTTTCACAATGTTGTCTGCGCTTTATTTTGGTTCAGCAGTACAAGAGCATGGGCATGAAGAGTCGCACGTTTAATTTGAATGTTTAATTTTTAATTATATATATTATGCAAATTCCAACTATTGTAGGAGCAGGATTAATTGTAATCGGAGCAGGTTTAGGTATTGGTAGAATCGGTGGTTCAGCAATGGACGCTATCGCTCGTCAACCAGAAGCTTCTGGAAAAATCCAAACAGCTATGCTTATTGCAGCTGCACTTATTGAAGGTATTGGTTTCGCAGCGTTATTCGCAGCTTAATTAAAACACAAAAAACAATAGTTACAACGGTTGGTTGTAACTATTGTTTTAATTAATTGTTGAAAATTATATTAAACAGATTAAATTTTATTTTTTAAAATACAATTTACAATTTATAAAAAAATGGAAAAGTTAATAAATCAGTTTGAGTTAGGTTTGTTTTTCTGGCAAGTATTAATATTTGTTGGATTAATTTTGTTATTGAAAAAATTCGCTTGGAAACCAATTCTTGATGCTGTAAATGATAGAGAAGAAGGAATTAAAAATGCATTACTTTCTGCTGAAAATGCTAAAAAAGAAATGCAAAATTTACAAGCTGATAACCAACGTATCTTACAAGAAGCGAGATTAGAGCGTGACAACATGCTTAAAGAAGCTCGTGAAATGAAAGAGAAAATGGTTGAAGATGCAAAAAATGAAGCTCAGGCTCAAGGTCAAAAAATGATCGAACAAGCTAAAACTGCAATCGAAAGTGAAAAAAATGCAGCTATGACTGAATTGAAATTACAAGTTTCTACTTTGTCTCTAAGCATTGCTGAAAAATTATTAAAAGAAGAATTATCTAACAAAGAAGCTCAAACTAAATTAGTTGAGAAAATGTTAGGTGACGTAAAATTGAACTAATCATGGCAAGTACTAGAGCAGCAATTCGTTATGCAACTGCAATTTTAGATTTATCCAATTCAAAAGGGGTGGCTGAAGTTGTAAATAATGACATGAAATCTATTGCTTCAACTATTAAAGGAAATGAGGAGCTGAATACTTTTATTCATAACCCAACCATTAAAGTTGATGTAAAAGAGAACGCACTTTTAGAAGTTTTTGCTACTGTTAACAATGTTACCAAAGGATTATTTCATTTATTATTTGAAAATAAAAGATTTGAAATTCTTGATGCTATTGCAACAGAGTATAATAAATTATTTGATATTCAGAATAATGTTGAAGTTGCCAAAGTAACTACAGCTATTGCAATGGATGCTGCACTTGAAGCTAAAGTTTTGGCTAAAATTGCAACGTTATCAGATAAAAAAATCACGATTGAAAACATTGTAGATCCTGCTATCATTGGAGGATTTATTTTAAGAATAGGCGATCAGCAGTATAACGCTTCTGTTGCCAACAGATTACAAGTATTAAAAAGAGAGTTAAGTAATTAGTTTTATTACACATTAGTGTCTAAATTATAAATTAAGATGGCGGAAATTAAACCTGCTGAAATATCAGCAATATTAAGAAAGCAAGTAGAAGGTTTTGAATCTGGTGCAACGCTGGAGGAAGTAGGAACGGTACTTCAAGTTGGAGATGGTATTGCTCTTATTTATGGGCTTTCAAATGTTCAATACGGTGAGTTAGTTGAATTCGATAACGGATTAGAGGCTATCGTTTTGAATCTTGAACAAGATAATGTTGGGGTGGTACTTTTAGGACCTTCAACAGGAATCAAAGAAGGATCAACTGCAAAAAGAACACAACGTATTGCTTCTCTTAAAACAGGAGAAGGAATGGTAGGACGTGTAGTGAACACGCTTGGTTTTCCAATTGATGGAAAAGGACCAATCGGTGGTGAGTTATTCGAAATGCCATTAGAAAGAAAAGCTCCTGGAGTTATCTTCCGTCAGCCAGTAACTGAACCTCTTCAAACAGGTGTAAAAGCGGTTGATGCTATGATCCCAGTTGGTCGTGGACAACGTGAGCTTGTTATTGGTGACCGTCAAACAGGAAAATCTACTGTTTGTATCGATACCATCTTAAATCAAAAAGAATTTTACGATGCAGGAAAACCTGTATTTTGTATATATGTAGCAATTGGTCAAAAAGCTTCTACTGTTGCAGGAATTGCAAAAACATTAGAAGAAAAAGGAGCAATGGCTTATACTGTGATCGTTGCTGCTAATGCTTCTGATCCAGCTCCAATGCAAGTTTACGCTCCTTTCGCAGGTGCTGCAATTGGAGAATATTTCAGAGATTCTGGTCGTCCAGCTTTGATCGTTTATGATGATTTATCTAAACAAGCTGTTGCTTACCGTGAGGTTTCTCTTTTATTGAGAAGACCACCGGGACGTGAAGCATATCCTGGAGACGTTTTCTACTTACACTCTCGTTTATTAGAGCGTGCTTGTAAAGTAATTGCTGATGATAGTATTGCTAAAGACATGAATGATTTACCAGATTCTTTAAAAGGAATTGTAAAAGGTGGTGGTTCATTAACAGCTTTACCAATTATCGAAACTCAAGCAGGCGACGTTTCTGCATATATCCCAACAAACGTAATTTCGATTACTGATGGTCAAATTTTCTTGGATGGAGATTTGTTTAACTCAGGGGTTCGTCCAGCGATCAACGTAGGTATTTCTGTATCTCGTGTTGGAGGTAATGCTCAAATTAAATCAATGAAAAAAGTATCAGGTACTTTAAAATTAGATCAAGCACAATTCCGTGAATTGGAAGCGTTTGCTAAATTTGGTTCTGACCTTGACGCTGTTACTTTGAACGTAATTGAAAAAGGAAAAAGAAACGTTGAAATCTTGAAACAAGGTTTGAATGATCCTTATACTGTTGAAGATCAAATTGCTATCATCTATGCTGGATCTAAAAACTTGTTGAGAAATGTTCCTGTAAATAAAGTAAAAGAATTTGAGAAAGATTTCTTGGAATTCTTGAACAACAAACACAGAGCTACTCTTGATGCTTTGAAAGCAGGAAAATTGACAGATGAAATTACAGACGTTTTAGAATCTGTTGCAAAAGAAATTTCAGCGAAGTATTAATTATAAGTAATTAGTAATTAGTGATTGGCATCGAGCTAATCACTAATCGCTAATTGCTAATCACAAATATAAAATGGCAAATTTAAAGGAAATCCGTAATAGAATTACTTCCATTTCATCAACGATGCAGATTACATCGGCAATGAAAATGGTTTCTGCAGCAAAGCTAAAGAAGGCACAAGATGCAATCACTGCGATGCGCCCTTATGCCGAAAAATTAACGGAATTATTACAAAATCTTTCAGCCTCACTTGATGGTGATGTTGGTGGAGCATTTACTACACAACGTGAAGTAAAAAAAGTTTTAATTGTGGCTATAACTTCTAACAGAGGTTTGTGTGGTGCTTTTAATACGAATGTAATTAAAGAAGTTAAAAACCGTTCTGACTATTATGCAGGAAAACAAGTAGATGTTTTTGCTATTGGTAAAAAAGGGAACGATATTTTATCTAAAACTTTGACCGTTATTGACAATCAAAGTGCTGTTTTTGATCAATTAACATTTGATAATGTTGCTGCAATTGCAAAAACGATAACTGAAAAATTTACTTCAGGAGAATATGATAAAATAGAATTGGTTTACAACCAATTTAAAAATGCTGCTACTCAAATTGTACAAACGGAACAATTTTTACCGTTAGCACCTATTCAATCAGATAAAGCAGTTTCTGGTGGTGATTACATTTTCGAACCTGCAAAGGAAGAAATTGTATTGACTTTGATTCCAAAAGCATTAAAGACACAATTGTACAAAGGTATTCGTGATTCATTTGCTTCAGAGCACGGAGCACGTATGACTGCAATGCACAAAGCAACTGATAATGCTACTGATTTGAGAGATCAATTAAAATTAACTTACAACAAAGCGCGTCAAGCGGCCATTACAAACGAAATCTTAGAGATCGTTGGTGGAGCAGAAGCTTTGAAAGGATAAAAACACTTTTCAATATAGTATAAAGGCACATTCAGAAGTAAACGTACTTTTGAGTAAAAGATATCAAAAACGACCAATTTTGAAATTCGAAATTGGTCATTTTTGTTTTTCATGGATTTTGGTGTGTCAAAAAGTATTTTTTCGGTGTTG